>JABAOE010004524.1_pt3 | contig 22151 bp, 22 predicted proteins | sample 7062141 | NCBI WGS metagenome assembly JABAOE01 (sample SAMN14538627, study PRJNA623070) | marine sediment metagenome | biome: marine biome [ENVO:00000428]; feature: marine pelagic biome [ENVO:01000023]; material: deep marine sediment [ENVO:00002113] | place: India: Gulf of Khambhat ... | reverse complement strand
GTATTGCTTCAGGTAGGCAACATCAATTTCATTGTCGAAGTGACCGATGTTGCACAAGATTGCCTCATTCTTCATCCGTTCCATGTGCGATCCGGTAACGACGTGATAGTTTCCCGTTGCCGTCACCAGGATATCCACCTCTTCGCAAACGTCATCGAGACGGACGACCCGGTAGCCCTCCATCGCCGCCTGCAGGGCACAAACCGGGTCGACCTCGGTGATCCAGACCGTGGCCCCGAGCCCACGCAGGGATTGCGCACTGCCTTTGCCGACATCACCATAACCGCAGACGACGGCTATCTTGCCGGCAATCATGACGTCCGTCGCGCGCTTGATGCCATCGACGAGGGACTCGCGGCAACCGTAGAGATTGTCGAACTTGGATTTCGTGACCGAATCGTTGACATTCAATGCCGGGCACATTAGCGAACCATCACGCATCATGTCGTAAAGCCGCTTCACACCCGTAGTCGTCTCTTCCGAGAGGCCCCTCACATTTGCCATCAGCTCGGGGTACTTCTCGTGCATCACCCGGGTGAGGTCGCCGCCATCATCGAGCAGCATNNNNCCACGAATCGTTTGATCCACGCACCACCAGTACTCCTCCTCGGTCTCACCTTTCCACGCGAAGACGGGGACGCCGGCCTCGGCAATTGCTGCTGCTGCATGATCCTGGGTCGAGAAGATGTTACAGGACGACCAGCGGATGTCTGCGCCCAGTGCCTTCAGCGTCTCGATCAATACGGCTGTCTGAATCGTCATGTGCAAGCAACCCGCAATGCGCGCACCCTTCAGCGGTTGCGCCTCGGCATATTCGTCGCGTATCGCCATTAGTCCCGGCATTTCCGTCTCGGCAATTGCGATTTCTTTCCGCCCCCAGCCGGCGAGCTTGATGTCCGCGACTTTATAGTCGGACGTTTGAATGGAGGCCGGTTCGCTGCTCATCTTGTTCTCCTTGGTTCTCGATTCGGTTCGAGCCGCTGCTACTGGCGCAGCAACTCGGCTTTGTCAGTTCTCTCCCAGCTGACACCGAGGTCCTCGCGGCCAAAGTGGCCGTAGGCCGCAGTCTGCTGGTAGATCGGCTTTATCAGGTCGAGCATTTCGAGAATGCCGTAAGGCGTCAGATCGAAATGTTCGCGGATCAGGGCGGTCATCTGGCTGTCGGAAATTTTGCCGGTCCCGAAAGTCTGGACACTGATCGACGTCGGTTCGGCAACGCCGATTGCGTAAGAGACTTGGATTTCCAACCGATCTGCGAGTCCGGCGGCAACGATGTTCTTGGCAACGTAACGGCAGGCATAGGCGGCGGACCGGTCGACTTTCGACGGGTCTTTTCCGGAGAAAGCGCCGCCACCATGCCTCGCCGAGCCGCCGTAGGTATCGACGATGATTTTGCGTTGCGGCCCGTCAGCCCGCAGTCGCCCATCGGGCCGCCGATTTCGAATCGTCCGGTGGGATTGATATGAAATTTCGTGTCTTTGCCGAGCCACTCAGCCGGCAACACCGGTTTGATGATTTCCTCCATCACGCCTTCGCGCAGGTCTTTCATGCTGACATCCGGGTGGTGTTGTGAGGAGAGCACGACAGCGTCCACGGCTACTGGCTTGCTGTTCTCATACACGCAACTCACCTGGCTCTTGGCGTCCGGCCGAAGCCAGGGCAACTTGCCGTTCTTTCGGACCTTGGCCTGTTGTTGCACCAACCGATGCGAGTAAGTAATCGGTGCCGGCATCAGAACGTCTGTTTCGTTCGTTGCATACCCGAACATGAGACCCTGATCGCCAGCGCCCTGGTCTTTCGCCTCGCCCCGGTCGACGCCCTGAGCGATATCCGGCGACTGCTTGCCGATCGCGTTAAGCACGGCACAGGTGTGGCCATCGAAACCCATCGAGGAATCCGTGTAGCCGATGCCGATGACCGTGCTGCGCACCACGGCCTCGAAATCGATATGCGCGGAAGTCGTGATCTCGCCGGCGACCAGCACCATGCCGGTCTTGACCAGCGTTTCGCAGGCAACGCGAGCAGTGGCGTCGTGCTCGAGAATGGCATCGAGGATCGCATCGGAAATCTGGTCCGAAATTTTGTCCGGGTGACCCTCGGACACTGACTCGGACGTGAATACGAATGAATCGCTCATAACGATGCTCAAGCTTCGGAAGGGGCGAGAATTGTAGCGCAGTGCCGGGTATCTGCAACAACGCCGGGCGACTGGCGTTACAAGTCGAAACGATTTGTCGGCGATTCCGCTCGGAGGCTGGCGTTGAGCCTCGCTTGCGGGCGGCTGGCGAAACAGCGAAAATGCGCGCCTTCGATGTGCGCGAAGCGTGCCAATTCACCATAAGGCCGAGCGCCGCAAAATAAAGAAACTATGGCAGAAGAATCCACGATAGCCGGTCGACCCGGACGGCGAGAACTCGCCAACACGATCCGTGTTCTGGCAATGGACGCGGTCCAGGCAGCCAACTCGGGTCATCCGGGAGCACCCATGGGCATGGCAGATATTGCCGAGGTGCTTTGGAACGACTTTCTCAAACACAATCCTGCCAACCCAAAGTGGCCAAACCGCGATCGTTTCGTACTGTCGAACGGACACGGCTCGATGCTGCTCTACAGTCTGTTGCACCTGAGCGGGTATCCGCTGACCATCGGTGAGATTCGTGATTTCCGACAACTCGGTGCGCGCACGGCCGGACACCCCGAGTACGAACCCGATCTGGCCATCGAGACGACCACGGGTCCGCTCGGGCAGGGTATCAGCAATGCGGTCGGGATGGCGCTCGCCGAGAAAATGCTCGCGGCACAGTTCAACCGTCCGGGTTTCGACGTCATCGATCACCGAACCTGGGTTTTTCTCGGCGACGGCTGCGTCATGGAAGGGATTTCGCACGAGGCCTGTTCGCTCGCCGGCACCCTGAAACTCGGGAAACTCATCGCGCTCTACGACGATAACGACATTTCCATCGACGGTCATGTTGACGGCTGGTTTACGGATGACACCGTCAAGCGCTTCGAGAGTTACGGCTGGCATGTCATCCCGGAAGTCGACGGCCACGACAGCGCTGCGATCATTGCGGCGATCGAGGAGGCCGCGGCCGAGAGCGAGAAGCCTACCCTGATCTGCTGCAAGACGGTCATCGGCTTCGGTTCGCCGAACAAGCAAGGCAGTGCCGCGACGCACGGAGCGCCTCTTGGCGAGGAGGAAGTCGCCGCTGCGCGCCGAGAGTTGGGCTGGGAACTGCCGCCCTTCGAAGTGCCGCCCGAAATTTCAGCCGCTTGGGACGCTACCGAGCGTGGCCAAGCCCACGAGGCGCGCTGGCAGGGTTTGTTCGACGAATATGCCCGGCAGTATCCGGACCTGGCCGCAGAGCTCGAGCGTCGTCTCACCGGCGCACTTCCAGAAGACTGGGACCGCGAAGCGGCCGCGGCCATTTCCCGTATCGCGGCGCGGGAAGAGTCAATCGCGACGCGCAAGGCATCATTGGTCGCGCTCAACGAGTTCGCGCCCATCCTTCCCGAGCTAGCCGGCGGGTCTGCCGATCTCACGGGCTCGAATCTGACGATGCACGCAACGTCGAGTGCGATCACCGGCGATGATGCCTCGGGCAACTACATCTATTTTGGTGTCCGAGAATTCGGCATGGCAGCGATCTGCAACGGTATGGCCTTGCACGCGGGCCTGATCCCGTACTCGGGCACGTTTCTCGTTTTCTCGGATTACGCCCGGAATGCTCTGCGTCTGGCTGCACTGATGGGCATCCGCCAGGTTTTCGTTTTCACGCACGACTCCATAGGCCTCGGGGAAGACGGGCCAACCCACCAACCGGTCGAACATGTGGCATCACTTCGCATCATGCCGAACATGCGTGTCTGGCGGCCCTGTGATGCCGTAGAAACCGCGGTTGCCTGGCGTGACGCGATCGAGAGACAGGGTGGGCCGACGAGCCTGGTCCTGACGCGTCAGACGCTGCCCCACCAGTCGCGAACGGATGATCAGCTTGCTGCCATTGCGCGGGGAGGCTACGTCCTGCGAGATAATGCCGGCAGGCCCGACCTTATCTTGATCGCGACCGGTTCGGAGATCGCTCTCGCGGTGGGTGCGGCTGGCGTCCTGGCGGGGCAAGGTATCCACGCCCGGGTGGTCTCGATGCCGAGCACCGATGTGTTCGAGACTCAGGACCAAGCCTATCGAGAGGCGGTTTTACCTCCGGACATCGACGCCAGGATCGCAATCGAGGCTGGCGTAAGCGACATGTGGTGGCGCTATGCAGGAACTGCCGGCCGCGTCATCGGCCTGAACCGGTTCGGCAAGTCAGCACCGGCCGATCAGCTTTTCGAACATTTTGGATTCACGGTAGAGCACATCGTCGAGGTTGCTCACGGGCTTTTGAACCGGAACTGAAAGCATGAGGCCGCCTCGCGGCCAGATCAATTACTGGGAGAAAAACATGACGATCAAAATGGGTATCAACGGCTACGGCAGAATCGGCCGAAACATGCTGCGGGCGCTTTACGAGAGCGGCAAGAATGCCGAAATCAGCATCGTGGCCGTTAATGATCTCGGTGATTCGAATACGAATGCGCACCTGACGCGGCGCGACACGGCGCATGGCCCGTTTCCGGGTACTGTGGAAGTCGACGGCGACAACATGGTCGTCAATGGTGACCCGATCCGCGTCTTTGCAGAGCGCGATCCGGCGAAGCTTCCCTGGGGAGATCTCGGCGTGGATATCGTTCTCGAGTCCACGGGTCTATTCCGTACCCGCGAATCTGCCGGCAAGCACATCTCGGGCGGCGCGAAAAAAGTCATCATCTCAGCCCCGGGAAGCGATGGTATCGATGCGACCGTGGTGTATGGCGTCAATCACGATGTCCTCGAAAAAGGCCACACGATCATTTCCAATGCGTCGTGCACAACAAATTGCCTTGCCCCGCTCGTCAAACCGTTACACGAGAAAATCGGCGTCGTACACGGCATCATGACGACAATTCATGCCTATACCAACGATCAGGTTCTGACCGACGTGTACCACTCGGATCTTCGGCGAGCGCGGTCGGCAACAATGTCGCAGATCCCGACCAAAACCGGGGCAGCGGCGGCCGTAGGCCTCGTTCTGCCAGAACTGAACGGGCGCCTCGATGGCTTCTCAATGCGCGTACCGACGATCAACGTGTCTGCGGTTGACCTGAGTTTCGTCGCGGCACGAGAGACGAGCATCGAGGAAATCAACGACGTCATCAGGGAGGCCAGCGAGGGCAGCCTCAAAGGCATCCTCGACTACAATGACGAGCCGCTGGTGTCGATCGACTTCAATCACAATCCCGCCTCGTCGATCTACGACGCGGGCCTGACCAAGGTCATGGAGGGGACGCTGGTCAAGGTCTGTGCCTGGTACGACAACGAGTGGGGCTTCTCGAACCGGATGCTCGACACCACGCTGGCGTTGGTAAACGCCTGAGCGACCGGGCGTCGGCGCGATGAATGTCCTGCGGATGGCTGACCAGTCGCTGGGTGGCCGGCGCGTGATGATTCGGCTGGACCTGAATGTGCCGCTGAAGACGGGCAAGGTCGCCAGCGACACGCGTATTCTCGCCGCCCTGCCGACGATCCGGCTGGCCATGGAGCGGAAGGCCGCGGTCATCTTGCTGTCTCATCTCGGCCGCCCCGCCGAGGGGGAGTACGATGAACAGTTCTCGCTGCGGCCAGTCGCCATTCACCTCGGCGAATTACTGGAGACGCCCGTGCGGTTGGTGACCGACTGGCTCGACGGCATCGACATTGCCCCGGGCGAGGTCGTGTTGTGCGAGAACGTTCGCTTCAATGTCGGCGAGAAGGACAATGACGAGGGCCTGGCCCGGCAGATGGCCGAGCTGTGCGACGTGTTCGTCATGGATGCCTTCGGCACCGCGCATCGCGCGCAGGCCAGCACGCACGGAGTCGCACGATTTGCGCCGATCGCCTGCGCCGGGCCGCTACTGTTAGCCGAACTGGAGGCGCTGGACAAGGCCATGGCCAATGCGGCGCGGCCGGTCGTCGCGATCGTTGGCGGTTCGAAGGTCTCGACCAAGCTGTCGGTGCTCGACAGCCTGGCGGGCACCGTTGATCAGCTTATCGTCGGCGGGGGCATCGCCAATACGTTCATCGCCGCCGAGGGATACGGCGTCGGCGAGTCGCTCTGCGAACATGACCGGATCGACGACGCGAGGCGCCTGCTCGCGGCCGCCAACGGGGGCGCGTCCATACCGCTGCCCGAGGACGTCGTCGTGGCGCTCGAAGTCAGCGAGTCCGCGCCGTCGCAGGTCCGCCCGGTCGCCGAAGTCGAGTCCGACGAGCTGATCCTCGATATCGGCCCGAAGACCGCGGAGCTTTATGCTGGCTTGCTGGCCGAGGCCGGCACGATCGTCTGGAACGGGCCGGTGGGTGTGTTCGAGATCGACCAATTCGGCGTCGGCACGGAACGGGTCGCGAGGGCGGTGGCCGACAGCGAGGCGTTCAGCATCGCCGGTGGTGGGGATACGCTGGCGGCGCTCGAGAAATATGGCGTGAAGGACGAGATCTCCTACGTGTCGACCGGCGGCGGGGCGTTCCTCGAATTTCTCGAGGGCAAGACGCTGCCGGCGGTCGCGATGCTCGAGGAGAGGGCGGCGGGCTCCGGGCGGTAATCCGCGCATGCGTCGCACGAAAATCATAGCGACGTTCGGTCCGGCGGTCGACGACCCGGACGTGCTCGCGCAACTGATCGCGGCGGGAGCCGACGTCATACGCCTGAACTTCTCGCATGGTAACTGGCACGAGTACGAGCGTCAGATCGGCATGATTCGAGAGGTGTCGGCGAAGCTCGGCCGCCACGTGGCGATACTGGGCGATCTGCAGGGGCCGAAGATACGCATCGACAAATTCCGTATCGCGCCCGTGCAGCTCATGGAAGGCCAGGCGTTCGCGCTCGACCCCACGCTCGCGCCCGATCTCGGCGACGAGCAGCAGGTCGGCACCGCGTACGAGCAGCTGGCCGACGATGTCAGGCCAGGAGACGTGCTGCTGCTGGATGATGGCAGCATCGTCCTGAGAGTCGAGAGTATCTCGGGACGGCGGGTCGAATGCGTCGTGACGGTGGGGGGCCCGCTGGGCAACAACAAGGGGATAAACAGGCAGGGCGGCGGCCTGTCGGCACCGGCGCTGACCGACAAGGACATCGAAGACATGCGCAGGGTCGCCGACGTCGGCATCGACTGGCTGGCCGTGTCCTTCGTCAAGACTGCAAAGGACGTCAAGCGGGCGCGAAAAATCCTGCGCAAGTACGGCAGCGAAGCCCATGTGATCGCAAAGATCGAGCGCGCGGAGGCGATCGATAACCTCAAAGCGATTATCGATGCCAGTGATGCGGTGATGGTGGCGCGCGGCGACCTCGCCGTCGAGATGGGGTATGCGGGGCTCGCGGGTCTGCAGAAAAGCATCATTCGCATGACGCGTGCGCGCCACAATGTCTGCATTACGGCCACGCAGATGATGGAATCGATGATTGCCAGCCAGATGCCGACTCGTGCGGAGGTATCCGACGTCGCGAATGCGGTCATGGATGGGACCGACGCGGTCATGTTGTCGGCCGAGACCGCCATCGGCGAATATCCGGTCAAGGCCGTCGCCGCCATGGCGGAAGTCTGTATCGGCGCGGAATCGTATCATCGCAGCACGTCGCGGATGAGCCGGCACCGGCTGGACGACCGCTTCCAGAACGTCGACGAGGCGATCGCTATGGCCGTGATGTATACGGCAAACCACCTCGACGTCAATGCGATCATCGCGATGACCGAGTCGGGTGCGACCACGAAATGGATGTCGCGAATCCGGTCCGACATTCCGATTTTCGCCTTCACGCCGAGCGAGGTCACGCTGCGGCGTGTCGCGCTGTATCGCGGCGTCATGCCGGTCGAGTACCGGAGCGGGGAGCGCCACACCGAGCCCATATTCCGCGACGTTTGCCGGATCCTGACGCGCGCTGGTCACGTTGAGCCGGGAGATCTCGTCATTTTCACGAAGGGAACGCGGATGGGTGTGACGGGCGGCACGAACCAGATGCGGATCCTGTCGGTGACCGGAGAGTGAATACAGCCCCAGCGATGCCCGGAAGCGCCTGATCGGATGGCTATACTCGTCCGTATCGGCACGGCCCGGCCCCGGGCGGTCAGCGAATGCCGAGCATCCATTTGACGCGGAATCGGGCCCTGGCGCGAGAATTTTCGGGGCGGCCATATGGACGTTGAGGTAAGGTCATGGTCAAGCGGTTTCTATGTGACCCCATGCGGGGGCCGGTCGCCAAGTTGGCGACGACGGCCTTGCTGTTCGCGGCGTCGGCATCCGGACAGGAGACTAGCGCACGGATGGAGCCCGTCGAGCCGATCAGCGCGGCTGAACTGATACTCGTCGCCGGCGCGACCGGCCGGACGGGCGCAGAGATCGTCAGGGAATTACAGGTGGCGGGCTATCGTGTTCGAGCATTCGTTCGCGATATGGAAAGAGCTCGCGAGAAACTGGGTGACGACGTCGAATACGCGCTGGGCGACGTGCGTGACCGCGCAACCATCGACGGGGCGCTGGATGGCGTCGGCGCGCTGATTTCGGCGATCGGTGCCGGACGGGGCGACCCGTCGAACGGACCCGAGTTCGTCGACTATGGCGGCGTAAAAAATCTCGCCCAGGCCGCCGCAGCCGCCGATCTGAGGCGGATGGTACTGGTGTCGTCGGGTGGGGTGACCCAGGAAGATCACATTCTCAACAAGATGTTCGACAACGTGCTCCTGTGGAAATTCAAAGGCGAGGAGGCGCTGCGGACCAGCGGCGCCGCGTACACGATCGTGCGCCCGGGCGGCTTGACGAATGCCCCGGGCGCCGAGTTTGAGGTCTTGTTCCTGCAGGGTGATAAGGAATCAGGCGCCATTCCGCGCGCCGACGTCGCACGCGTCTGCGTTGCGGCGCTGGACTCGGAGGATGCGAGAAACAAGACGTTCGAGATCATCAGCGGCAAGAATCCCCCGTCGGCCGATTTCTCCGAGTCTTTCGCGAGGCTGGCGCCGGACCAGCCATGACGACTCAAAAGCCAAATCCGTTTGAGCGACTGATGAAGGCCGCCTCGAAAATCGAGCCGTATGAGATCAAGGCCGTATTCCTGTCGTTCGCATTCGTCTTCGTCCTGATGGCCGCGTACTACATCCTCCGACCGGTTCGCGATGCGTTGCCGAGTGACTGGTCGGATACGGAACTCAGTTTCCTGTGGAACATCAACTTTTTTGTAAGTCTGGGCGTGGTCGCGCTGTACGGGTTCGTCGTGTCACGCGTCAGATTCCGCTTGCTTGTGCCGGGAGTGTACGCGTTCTTCGCGGCATCATTTGCCGCCTACTACTACGGCATGGGGAACATCGAAGATGGCACCCTTGTCGACAAGACGTTTTACGTATGGGTCAGCATATTCAGCCTGTTCCATATTTCGGTTTTCTGGAGCTTCATGTCGGACTTGTTCAACAAGGAGCAGTCTCGACGCCTGTTTGCGTTCATCGCGCCGGGTGCCAGCCTCGGGGCACTGCTTGGGCCCTTCGTTCCGACGCTATTTGCGAAGTCGCTCGGCCTGAACACGCTGATCCTGATAGCGTCGGGCATGCTCGTGTTGACGATACCGATCATCCTGTATCTCCAGAAGTTGAAGCTCGTCGAGCTGCACAACGAAGCCGTCAAAGCCGATCTGAGTGTGGCGCGGATCGGCGGCAATCCGCTTGCGGGTTTCAAGCTGTTCTTCTCAAATCCCTACTTGCTGGCAATCGGTGCGTTTATCCTTCTGTACACGTCGATAGGCTCGTTCGCGTACTTCGAACAGAAGAATCTGTTAGCGGATTTCGACAGGGAAACCCGCACGCAGATCCTCGGCGCCGTCGAGGTTGTCGTAAATTGCCTGACCTTTGGTATCGGAATGTTCGCAACCGGGCGTATCGTCACGAGGTTCGGGATGCCGTTCACGCTTGCGATCGTGCCGGTATTCGTCGCGGTCGGGCTGCTGATCCTCGCCGTGGCGCCGTTGCTGACGGTATTGCTGGCGTTCCAGGTGGGGCGACGCGCCGGCAATTATGCGATCACTCGTCCGGCGCGCGAGATGCTGTTTACGGCCGTCGACCGGGAGACTCGCTTCAAGGCGAAGCCGGTGATCGACATCGCCGTGTACCGCGGCGGCGATGCGATCAGCGGAATGGCGTTCGCGGGCCTGACCGATGGCCTGGGGCTGGGGCTGGGCGCAGTCGCGGCGGTCGGCGCCGGCATCGCCTCCGTCTGGGCGCTGCTTGGCCGCTACCTGGGCCGCATTTTCGAGCGGACCCGGGATGTCTCGCACGTCTCGGCGGCAGAATCTTCAGCCTGACGCCGCGATCAGCTCCTTCAGGTCCGCCAGGACCTCTTTCGAATGGCTGGCCGGATCCACCTTCGCATAGTGCCTCGCGACATTGCCGTTCGGATCGATGATGAAGGATTGTCGCTGGGCGAAGCGGAATGTTCCGGAGGTCTTCAGCACGCCGTATTTCGTCGCTGCCTGTGCGTCGGCGTCGGACAGCAGCGAGAATGGCAGACTGTATTTTTCCGCGAATGCCTGGTGTGATTCGACATCATCCAGGCTGACGCCAAGAATTACCGCCCCGACATCCTCGAACGCAAAGATATTGTCGCGGAATGCGCAGGCCTCGGTCGTGCAGCCGGGTGTATCGTCTTTTGGATAGAAATACAGCACGATCCACTGACCACGGTAGCGATCCAGCGAGTGCCACGTGCCGTTCTGATCCTGGAGGCGGAAGTCGGGTGCCGCATCTCCGGTGGCTACTTCCGCTGGTGCGACGGCACCACTACCGAGGAACAGCAGAGTGCAGCTCAACAATACTCCTGCTTGCCTGAACATCGCGCGAAATCCTCTGCATCACGTTGGGGAAATGCGATCTTAGCATGTAGCGACGCGTTCGCTTGTAGCTCGTCGGCGGTTGTGGTTACCATCGATGCATCATGAGGCGTGGGCGGTCAAAGCCGGATTTGGATGCATGGCCCCGGGATATCGGGCTGGTACTGCCCGGCGGCGGCGCGCGCTGCGCCTACCAGGTTGGCGTGCTGAAAGCCATCGCCGAGATTCTGCCAAAAGGCGCGCCGAATCCGTTTCCGGTCATCAGTGGCACGTCCGCCGGCGCGATCAACTCCGTCGTGCTGGCGACACGCGCGCGACGCTTCCAGCATGCCGTCTCGGACATGGAGCGCGTATGGGGTAATTTTCGGACGCATCATATCTATCGCAGCGATACTGCCACGATGTTGAAGACGAGCCTGAACTGGCTGTTCAGCATCGTGATGGGTGGCCAGCTCGGGGCCAATCCGAAGTCATTGCTGGACAATTCCCCGCTGCGCGATCTGCTCAAGCGCTACGTCAAGCTCAGCCATATCGCCGATTCGATCGACCGCGGCTTTCTCGATGCGATCGCGGTCACCGCGGCAGGATATGGCTCGGCTCGCTCCATATCCTTCTACCAGGGTCTCGAGAAGTTCGAACCCTGGAGACGCGTCCGTCGGCTCGGCGTGCGGTCGGACATCACGCTCGATCACGTCATGGCGAGCGTCGCGGCACCGCTGGTCTTCCCGCCGGTGCTGATCGGGCGTGAGTACTTCGGCGACGGCGCCATGCGTCAGGCAACACCCCTGTCCCCAGCAGTGCGACTCGGCGCCGGCCGACTTATGGTCATCGGTGTGCGCCACGAGGAGCAGGATCCGGAGCCCGACCCCGACGAGGTCGTGCCGTTTCCGAGCTTCGGCCGGATTGCGGGCTATATGCTGGATGCGCTGCTCATGGACGGCCTGTCTGCAGACCTCGAACGCCTGACGCGGCTGAACCAGATCGTCAACGAGCAGCCGGGACGCCGGCTGGTCGGCGACTTCGAGAGCTTGCGTTCGATCGATACGATGATCCTGATGCCGAGTCAGGACGTGCGCGAGATCGCGCTGCGCCATCTGCATGAGATGCCGCGTCCGGTGCGAATCCTGATGCGCGGCGTCGGTGCGCTTAATTACGGCGGTCGGCAGCTCGTCAGCTACCTGCTTTTCGAGTCGGGCTACACTCGCGAGTTGATTCGCCTCGGTTATTCGGATGCGATGGATCGGCGTCAGCAGCTCACGGACTTCATGCAAGGCGCACGGCTAACGGACCCCAGCGGGATCGTTGGCTGGCGCGATCTGAGCGAGGAGTACTCGCAGCGGCTGCCGGCTCTGCACATCGAGGACAAGCTGGTCGTCAACTGAACCGGCCGCCCGCCGGTGCGGGTCGTCACAGCAGGAAGAGCGTCCCGAGACCCAGGAACGTGCCGAATCCGACGATATCTGTGATCGTCGTCAGCACCACGGTACCGGCCAGCGCCGGGTCAATGTTCAGCTTGCGAAGGATCAGCGGAATCGAGAAGCCCGCGAGCGCGGCCGCGATCAGGCTGATGATCAACGCGAAGGCGATGACCGCACCGACCTCCCAACTGCCTTTGAACAGTGTGGTCGTGACGACGGCGACGACGGCCGCCCACACGAGGCCGTTGAGCAGACCGACCGCGATCTCCTTGGCCAGCAGCATGCGTGCGTTGGAATCCTGCACCCGACCGAGCGCCAGTCCGCGGATCATCAGAGTCAGCGTCTGGCTGCCGGCGATGCCGCCCATGCTGGCGACGATCGGCATCAGTATTGCGAGTATCACGACCTGTTCGAGCGCGGGTCGAAATATCGCGACGACGGCGGCCGCCAGAAACGCCGTCGCGAGATTGACCCCGAGCCAGATCGCCCGTCTCTGCGTGCTGGTTACGACGGGGGCGAACATGTCGTCCTCCTCGTCGAGCCCGGCCATGCTGAGTATGTCGTGATCCGCTTGTTCGGCGATGACGTCGACGACGTCGTCGACCGTAATCTGGCCGATCAGCCTGCCAAAGTCATCGACGACAGGCGCCAGCACCAGGTCGCGATTCTGGAACTCCGTTGCGACTTCGATGTCGGTCCGGTTCGCGTTGATCGCGGCGACGCCGTTGTCCATCACGTCGCTGACGATTTGCTCCGGATCGCGGGTGACGAGCCGGGAAAAATAGAGCACTCCGATATACTTGTCGTCACGGTCGACGACGAAGACCGCCGGCGTTTCGTCCGGCAGATCTCCCGCACGTCGGAGATAGCGCATGACGACCTCCAGCGTGACGTCGCTGCGCACCGAGCGCGTGTCGGGATCCATCAAGCCACCGGCGGAATGCTCCGGGTACGACAGCACCGACTCAAGCTGTTCGCGGTCCGCGGTCGACAGCGACTCCATGACCTTGTCCGAGATTTCGTCGGGCAGGTCGGCGACGATGTCCGCCAGATCGTCGATATCGAGGCCTTCGGTCGCGGCGACGAGCGCGTCGGCTCCCATGTCCTGCGCCAGCAGCGTGCGCACCTCGTCATTGAGTTGGGCGAGGATGTCGCCCTCGTCGCATTCATCGCACAAATCCCAGACGGTGGGGCGCTCGGCGGGCGGCAGCGACTCCAGGACCAGGGCCGTTTCGGCAGGATTGAGCGCGGCGATGATCGCGCGCGCGTCCGCGATCCTGCCGTCGCTGAGTGCTTCTCGCAGCTCGCCGAGATCGTGTTTCTGGGCTACTTCCAAGCGTACCCTCGCTTGTTATGCCGACTTCGATTCGGTCGGCAGTTCGTCGTGCCTGGTCAGCACGTATGAGTACTGACTCCCGAGCGCGGTGGCCAGCTTCTCTGCCATATAGACCGACCGATGCTGGCCGCCGGTGCATCCGAGCGCTACGGTCAGGTAGCTCCGATTGAAGTCCACGTACTCCGGGATCCATTTCTCGAGAAAGCTGAGAATGTCCCGGTACATCGTCTGAACGCTCTCTTTGGTGTCGAGGAACTCGACGACGGCTACGTCCTTGCCCGTCAGCGAGCGGAGGTGAGCTTCCCAGTATGGATTCGGAAGGCAGCGCAGATCGAAAACGAAATCGGCGTCGGGCGGAACACCATGCTTGAACCCGAACGATTTGATCAGTATCGACAGCTCTTGCTGGCGGCGACCGCTGATCAGCGCCTGCACGGTATCGCGTAACTCGTAGACGTTCGTGCGCGTCGTGTCGACGAGGATGTCCGCCGAGTCGATGATCGGCCCGAGTAACTCGCGCTCGCGGGCGATCGCGTCGCGCAGACTCATGTCCCTGTCTGCCACGGGATGCTTGCGACGGGTCTCGGCGTAGCGTTTCAGCAGGATTTCGTCTTCGGCCTGCAGAAATATGACTTCACATTGGATTTCGCGATCTTGGAGTCTGCGGATCAGCTTCGGCAGTGCTGCGACATCATCCGGCCGATTCCGCGCGTCTACGCCGACCGCAAGGTTGTCGTAAATCGTGTCGCCGGTTTCGACGGCCTGTGACACCAGCGTGTCCAGCAGCGCCGCCGGCATGTTGTCGATGCAATAGAAGTCGAGGTCCTCGAGTACGTGCAGCGCGACCGTCTTGCCGGACCCCGACAGGCCACTGATGATGATCAGACGCATGGGGCACGTTTCGAATGGATGTATGCGACGAGTTGACCTCAGGAATAGTCGCGCTTCAGCGAGTCTCTCGCGTGGTGATCCGAACGCTTTTCTTTGTGCTTCTTGATCTGGCGATCAAGCTTGTCGATCAAACCGTCGATCGCCGCATACATGTCGTCCTCGATCGCATCCGCGAACAGCGTGCCGCCGCGGACGGTGATCTTCGCTTCTGCCTTGTGCCGGAGTTTCTCGACGGTCAATATGCAGGTGACGGCCGTCACGTTATCGAAATGTCTCTCGATACGATCGAGCTTGCTGTGCAGGTAATCCTTCAGCGCAGCGGTGATCTCGACGTGATGGCCAGTGAGATTGACTCGCATGGGTAAGTTCTCCTTCTTGATTACCTTATCGGCCGCTCGCGACGCTCGCTGGAAGGGGCAATCTTCATGGCTTCACGGTACTTGGCCACCGTGCGTCGCGCGATCCGGGTTCCTTCCTCGGCCAGCAATGCCACAATTTTACTGTCACTGAGCGGTTTTTGTGGATTCTCTTGTCCAATCAGCCGCCGGATCTTGGCCCGGATTGCCGTCGAGGACTGTTCGGTCCCGTCCTGGGCCGCCAGCTGGCTTGAGAAGAAATACCGGAATTCGAATATCCCCCTGGGAGTATGCATGTATTTGTTCGCGGCGACGCGCGATATGGTCGATTCGTGCATATTCACGACCTCCGCGACATCCCGCAGAACCATGGGTTTCATGGCTTCCTCGCCCTTCTCGAAGAAGTCGACCTGCCGCTCGACGATACACGTCGCGACCTTAAGTAAAGTGTCGTGGCGTATCTCGAGGCTGCGGACCAGCCATCGGGCCTCCTGCAACTGCGCGCGCAGATTGGCATGCTCTCCGTTGCCGCGCAGCATCTCCGCATAGGTCCGGTTCACCTTGAGGCGCGGCGCGATCGAGCGGTTTACCTCCACGATCCACCGACCGTCCTGCTTGCGCACGTACACGTCGGGAATGATGTACTCGGTGCGCCCCGACGGCATCGCCGAGCCGGGGCGCGGATGGCAAGACCGCACGAGGGCCAGCGCCTCGTTCATGGCTTCGTCCGAGACGCCGAGCCTCCGACGCAGTGTCGAAAACTGATGTTCGGCCACGAGATCGAGGTAATCGTCGGCGATGCGCAGGGCCAGTTCCCGGCCGGGTACCGAATCGTCCAGCTGGCTGAGCTGGATCCGAATGCACTCGCCGATGTCGCGGGCGCCGACGCCCGCGGGATCGAGTGTCTGGAGCTTTGACAGGGTCTGCTCGATGTCCTCCAGGCGGAAGTTGGCCTCCGCGCTCAGGGACTGCTGAATGACATCCAGCGGTTCCGTCAGGTAGCCGTCGTCGTCGATCGCGTCGACCAGCGCCTGGCCGATAACGACCTCGTGCGGCGCAAAATGCTCCATCTCGAGCTGCCATAACAGGTGCTCGTGCAGCGACTCGTCGCTGCGGTCGGCGAGTTCGGGCCGGCGTGACTCGTCCGGCCGCGCGCCGCCCGCCCCGCTCGGCAGGTCGGTCCACAGACCGGACTCCTCGCCCTCAGCGGCGACGACCGGCGCCTCCTCGAGTTCCGGGCCGGGGGGCTCCGGATCCTCGCTCTCGAGCATGACGTTCTCGGCCAGCGCCTGCTGGATCTGGGTGTTGAGTTCGAGCACCGGCAGCTGCAGCAACCGGATGGCCTGTTGCAGCTGCGGCGTCATCGTCAGCTGCTGGCCGAGCTTCAGCTGTAAGGAAAGCTTCATGACATTAGTTTACAGACTAAAGCTCTCGCCCAAGTAGACCTCACGCACGTGCCGGTTCCTCAGAATCTCGTCGGGAGCGCCCTGCGCGATCATCGTGCCTTCGTTCAGAATGTAGGCCCTTTCGCATATGCCAAGCGTTTCGCGAACGTTGTGGTCGGTGATGAGCACGCCGATGTCGCGGGCGGACAGGTGCCGGATGATGCGCTGGATATCCAGGACCGAGATCGGGTCGACGCCGGCGAATGGCTCGTCGAGCAGCACGAAGCGCGGCTCGGCGGCCAGCGCGCGTGCGATCTCGACCCGGCGGCGTTCGCCGCCGGACAGGCTGATACCGAGGCTGTTGCGAACATGATGGATGTGCAGCTCGTCGAGCAGCTCTTCGAGCAGGCGTTCCTGGTCGGCGCGGGTCAGTTCGGTCCGCGTCTGCAGTATCGCCATGATGTTCTTCTCGACCGACAGCTTGCGGAAAACGGATGCCTCCTGTGGCAGGTAGCCCAGCCCGATCCGGGCGCGCTGGTGCATCGCCAGCGGCGTGATGTCTCTGCCATCGAGCATGATGCGGCCGCTATCCGCCGGGATCAGCCCGACAATCATGTAGAAAGCCGTCGTTTTGCCGGCGCCATTGGGGCCGAGCAGGCCTACCACCTCGCCGCTGCTGATTTCCAGCGAGATCCCCTTGACGACCTGGCGGAACTTGAATCGCTTCGACAGGTTTTCTGCGCTCAGAATGCTCACGGTCCGTCGTCCGCGCCGAGTTCCTCGAGCTTGCCTTCGGGTGGAATGATCTTCATCCGGATCTGGCCACTTTGTTCGGCATCGGCGATGATGATTTCCCGGTTCAGGTCATAGGAGATCCGGTCACCCGTCACCTCGTTGGAGCCGTCGCTGAGCCACGCGTCCTGCGCCATGCTGACGACTCCCGTGTCGACGTCGTATTGCATGACGTTCGCGCGGCCCCGTGTCGTCGTGATGCTGCCGTCTTCCTTGGCGACGGAGACCTGCTGGAAGCGCACCGGCCGTCCGGTCATCTCGGCGCTACGGATGCGGTGCTCCTGGAACAGGATATCGGCCGAGTCGGCCCAGGCGGTCGAGCCGGTGTTCTCGATGCGCACGTTGCCGGCAAACACCCAGAGCGTGTCGTCGAAGTCCAGGCGCGTGGCGGTCGCCTCGTCCGCGTCGATGCGCAACGGACCCTGCCGGATCTGCAGGCCGCGGAACACGAGGCGATTCCTCTTGCGGTCGAATTCGGAGGAGTCGGCGTCCAGATCGATGGGCAGCGACCTCAGCGTGGCGACGTCGGGAATCTCGGGCAGCTCCTGAGCCTGGGCGTATGCGAACGCAACCAGCGCGACGCAGCAACTGGCGCTAATCGAAGTCCACGGTTTGCGGGTTGAAATTACCATTCACGTCCGCGAGGAGCTGCAGCCTGTCTTCCTTCAGATACGCACGCATTCCCGTCGCGAAGACCCGGTTTGTCGCGTAGTCGATTGCCACCCGGCGGTCGGTCTCGGCGATATAGGTCTCCGTGTCCAGTTCCAGGAACTCGGTACGGATCGTGACGGGCGTGTCCTCCTCGTCCTTCGTTTCCGCTACAACATCACCCTGTAACTGTATGATATTACGATCCGGCGGGATGTGCCCGGTATTGGCTCGCAAGTCCCAGGGCACGGAGGAAAGCGGGTCGTATTCGAGGTAAACCCGGTCGAGATCGATGGTGCCGGCCTTGCGGTCCTGGACGGCGCTGTTCGTCCGGACGCGGTATCGCGTCTGGCCGTCCTCGCCAGTCACGATCAGCTCGGCGTCCGTCATGTAGTAGCCGATCCCGAGGCGCGCGGTCGACGGCTTTTCGGGGGCCTCGGTATTGCGCAGCAACAGCAGGCCACTGGCGACGGCCGCGATCAGTAGCAGGCTGAGCTGGATCCAGTTCCGCACGCCGCTCGTCTACTCGGTTTCGGTGCCGGCGATCGTCCTGGCCTCGACCAGCATGTCGCAAACCTCGCGCACGGCGCCGCGGCCGCCGCCGAAACTGGTCACCCAGTCCGCCGACTCTCGTACCGTATGATGTGCGTCGGCGACGGCGATGCCGATGGCGCACAGTTCCATGACCGGCAGGTCCGTGACATCGTCGCCGACGCAGGCGACCGCATTCAGTCCGATCCGCAGTTCCCCGGTGATCTCCTCGAGCCCGGCCTGCTTGTCTTCCTGCTTGAGCCGCACATGCCGAATCCCGAGTTCCTTCATGCGCTGCTCCACCGCGCCCCCACCGCGACCTGAGATCACGGCGACCTCGATACCCGCCCTGCGAGCGAGCTTGATCCCCAGGCCGTCCCGGACGTGAAATGCCTTCGACTCCTCGCCCTCCGGGCCGTAATGCAGCCGGCCGTCCGTCATGACGCCGTCCACGTCCAGGACCAGCAGCCGGATGTGCGGGGCGGCTTCTCTGACGGCTGGTGGCAGGCTCTGATGAATCATGTCCTCACATGACCCCGGCGCGAAACAGAGTGTGGACGTTCAGCGCACCGATCAGCCGCTCGTCTTCATCGATGACCAGCAGTCCGTTGATCCGCTTGTTCTGCATGATCCAGACGGTCTCGGCGGCAAGCTGATCGGGGCGCACCGTTTGCCCGGGGCCGGTCATGACGTCCTTCATCGGCGTGCTCCGCAGATCGACATTCCGGTCCAGTGCGCGCCGGAGGTCGCCGTCCGTGAAGACTCCCTCGACGTGATCCTCGTCGTCGACCACTGCGGTCATGCCAAGGCCTTTCTGCGTCATTTCCATCAGGCCGTCCGCCAGCACCGCGTCGCCGGTCACGCGCGGAACGTCGTCGCCCTTCAGCATCACGTCCTCGACTCGCAGCAGCAGGCGGCGCCCCAGCGAGCCACCCGGATGCGACAGCGCGAAATCCTCCTCGGTGAAGCCACGGCTCTCCAGCAGCGCGACCGCCAGCGCGTCACCCATCGCCATCGTGGCCGAGGTGCTCGACGTGGGCGCGAGATTCAGCGGGCAGGCTTCCTCGCGGACTGCCGTGTCAAGCACGCAGTCCGCGGTCTCGGCGAGCGTGGAATCCAGCGCTCCGGTCATCGTGATCAGCGGCACGCCCAGTCGCTTGAGGAGCGGCAGGATCGTGATGATCTCCGCCGTCTCGCCGGAATTCGAGATCGCGATCACCGCGTCTTTGGCGGTGATCATGCCGACGTCCCCATGGCTCGCCTCTCCGGGGTGAACGAAAAAAGATGGGGTGCCCGTGCTCGCGAGGGTCGCGGCGATTTTGCCGCCGACATGACCTGACTTGCCCATGCCGGTGACGATGATGCGACCGTTACAGTCGAGACAGATCCGGCACGCTCGGGCGAAGCTGTCGTCCAGGCGAGTGATCAGATCACCGATTGCCGCCGCCTCGTTCTCCAGCACACGTCGCGCGATCGCGATGTATTCTTGATTCTCGCCGTTGCCGCTCATCTAGAAGGTCAGGTATGCGATGTAACCGTAATAGGTAATGAAAGCAGCCAGCAACGCCGCCCCGGCTGCTCGGCCGACCCGTATGGTGCCTGACCAATTGTACGCCATGAAGAACAGCGCGATCGTGAATGCAAGCATCACGGGCAGGTGCAGTCGGATCGCCGCCGGATCCAGCTCGGCCGGTTCGATGACGGCTGCAAGCCCTATGACGGCCAGTGAGTTGAAGCCGTTGGATCCGATGATATTGCCGAAGGCCAGCCCGTGCTCGCCCTTGCGCGCTGACGTCAGCGATACCGCGAGTTCCGGCAGGCTGGTGCCCACCGCGACGATCGTGATGCCGATGATGAGGTCCGAGACACCGAGTTCCACGGCGACGGCGTGGCTGCCCCAAACCAGGACGCGCGCGCCGATGCTGAGCGCGGCGAGTCCGAAGACGAGCCGCGTGACCGCGCCGGCGATCGTGACGTCCGTTCGAATCTCCGAGGCGTACTCGGCTTCGATCGCATCTCGTCCGCGGGTCCGCATCCCGAGCTGGACGACCCAGTAAATGAACAGCGCGAACATCAAGAGCAGCAGCAATCCCTCGAGCCGACCGAGGCGGTTGTCGAAGAAGAAAATGACCGGGACGATGCTGACTGCGACCATCACCGGGAACTCGCGGCGGAGAGTCTGGGACACGACGACGAGCGGCCAGGCGAGGGCGGTAGCGCCGCCGATGAGCCCGATGTTCGCGATATTCGAGCCGACCGCATTTCCGATAGCGAGGTTCGGGGTGCCGCTCCAGGCCGCGGCGATCGCCACCAGAATCTCCGGGGCCGACGTCGCGAAACCGACGACCGTGAGCCCCACCAGCATCGGCGACACGCCAAAGTGTCGCGCTGTGACGCTGGCGCCGACGACCATGAGGTCCGCGCCCCAGACCAGCAGGACGAGCCCAATCAAAATAGCGGCGGAGTACAGTAGCATCGGCGGCGATTATAATGACTCTTCCCCACCTATCGGATAGCCGCGCGTGACCCCCGCTGAAATAAAACAGATGATCGAAGCGCACCTGGACGACTGCTCTGCCACCGTCCGCAGCGACGATAATACGCACTTCGAGGCCGAGGTCGTTGCGAGCGCGTTCGCCGGCAAACGGCCACTGCAGCGACACCAGATGGTCTACGCGGCGCTGGGAGACAAGATTGGCGGCGAAATCCATGCCCTGTCCATCCGTGCGCTGACGCCCGACGAGGCCGCCACCGACGGTGGATAAGCTCGCCATCACCGGGGGCGGGCGGCTGGAGGGCGAGGTCCGCATCTCCGGGGCCAAGAATGCGGCCCTGCCGATACTCGCCGCCGCAATCCTGACCGACGAGCGCGTCATCATCGGGAACGTGCCCCGCCTGCGGGACGTCACGACGACCCTCCAGCTACTTGCTCGCCTGGGCGTCGAGACCCGGGTGCACGAAGATATGCGGGTCGAGGTCAATGCAGCCAATGTCGAAAAGTGTTCGGCACCCTATGAACTGGTCAAGACCATGCGCGCCTCCGTGCTGGTCCTCGGACCACTGCTCGGCCGGTTCGGGCGCGCCGACGTCTCGCTGCCGGGCGGCTGCGCCATCGGCGCGCGCCCCGTCGACCTGCACGTCCAGGGTCTCCGGGCGATGGGTGCGACAGTGGAGATCGAGGACGGCTATATTCGCGCCCACGCCGATCGGCTGAGTGGCGCCAGGATCGTTCTCGACAAGGTCACGGTCACCGGCACCGAGAATCTGATGATGGCCGCGGTCCTGGCGGAAGGCCAGACCGTCATCGAGAACGCGGCGCGCGAGCCCGAAGTCATCGACCTGGCGGACTTCCTGAACCGAATGGGCGCCCGCGTGGCCGGCGCCGGCACGAATCGCATCGTCATCGACGGCGCCGACAAGCTGCACGGCACGGAATTCGATGTTCAGCCAGACCGGATCGAGACCGGCACGTTCCTCGTTGCGGGCGCGATCACGCGAGGACACGTGCGCACCACCCATACGCGCCCGGAGCATCTCGGTGTAGTGCTTTCAAAGCTGCGTGACGCTGCGGCCAGGATCGAAACGGGGCCCGACTGGATCGAACTGGACATGACCTCGCGGCCGCGCGCCGTCGAAATCAGCACGATGCCGTATCCCGGGTTCCCGACCGACATGCAGGCCCAGTTCACGGCCCTGAACAGCGTCGCCGACGGTGTCGGGACAATCACCGAGAATGTCTTCGAGAACCGCTTCATGCATGTACTGGAATTGCAGCGAATGGGTGCGAATATCAGGCTCGAGGGCAACACGGCGATCATCCATGGCGTCGAGCACCTGCAAGCCGCTCCCGTGATGGCGACTGACCTGCGCGC
>JABAOE010000277.1_pt3 | contig 22175 bp, 18 predicted proteins | sample 7062141 | NCBI WGS metagenome assembly JABAOE01 (sample SAMN14538627, study PRJNA623070) | marine sediment metagenome | biome: marine biome [ENVO:00000428]; feature: marine pelagic biome [ENVO:01000023]; material: deep marine sediment [ENVO:00002113] | place: India: Gulf of Khambhat ... | reverse complement strand
CCCGAACGCGTCTTCGACAAGGTGCTCGTGTCGGTCGGGCGCCAGCCGAACTCGACGGGACTCGGTCTCGAAAACACCGCTGCGAACGTCGACGGCCACGGGTTCATCGAAGTCGACGCGCAGCTGCGCACGGCGGATCCCCGCGTGTTCGCCATCGGCGACGTCGTGGGCCAGCCGATGCTCGCGCACAAGGCCTCGCACGAGGGGCGCGTCGCGGTGGAGGCGATCGCCGGGGACAAGGTCGCNNCCGCGTTCGAGCCGGCGTGCATCCCCGCAGTCGTGTTCACCGACCCCGAAGTCGCCTGGTGCGGCCTGACCGAGGCCGCAGCGAAAGAGCAGGGGATCGAGGTGCAGGTCGCGCGTTTCCCCTGGGCCGCGTCGGGTCGCGCTCTGACGCTCGACCGAGGGGCTGACCAAGCTGGTCATCGATCCCGAGACGGAACGCATCCTCGGCGTCGGTCTGGTCGGGCCCGGGGCGGGCGAGTTGATCGCCGAAGGCGTGCTTGCCGTCGAGATGGCCGCGCTGGCCTCCGATCTCAAGCTGTCGATCCACCCGCACCCGACGCTGTCCGAGACGATGATGGAAGCGGCCGAGGTGTTCTTCGGCCAGAGCACGCACGTCCACCGGCCCAAGCGGAAGTAGCTAACGCACCTGCTTTTGTCTGAGCAGGTAGCGGCAGTAGTGCGTCAGCCCGGGAACGTAGAACTCCGTCCCCTCGGGAATGCATGCGTGCGGCCGCCGTGGAACGTCCAGCCCGCGATCTAGATCGTCGAGCAGGCGGGCTTGGATCGCGGCGATCTCCGTCATGCCTTTCCAGCCGAGCGAAAAGTAGGTGTCTCCGGGCTCGATCTCGACCGGTCCCTGCTCGATCAGGTCGCCGGTGTCCACGCCTTTGTCGACGTGGAACACCGAATAACCGACATCCTCGGGTTTCCCCAGGTAGATCGACCAGAAGGCCGAGTGCGCGCCTCGATAGTGCGGCGTGAGGCCCGGATGACCGCCGATGACGAGCCCCGTCGAGGGGATCGCGCGCACCGACTTGCCGACCCAGTAGCCGGTGTGGATGACGAAGACGTCCGGTTTCAGGCTGCGAAGCCAGGCCCTCGTTTCCTTGCGGCCGTAGGCGTGCGTGAAATGCACCGGCATGTCGATCTCGTCGAAGATGCGCGCGCAACGTTCCGTGTCGAAGATTCGATCGAGGTGCTCGCGATCGATCCCGCGGTTGAGCAGCCGGTACGCGATGCGGCCGAGGATCTGGTTCGTCGTCGTCAGAATCCCGCGTCTCTTGAACGCCTTGCGGATGTAGTTGAGGGGTAGCCCGGCCTTGCGGTCGTCGGCTACGCAAACGCCGACGACGTTGGCCCCGGAGTCCACGATCGTGGCCACGGTATGGCGGTTCCACACGGCGTTTCCGACGAGCAGCACCACGCGTTTCCCGTCGCGTCGCCGACCGCCGTTCACGAGGAGCCGTCTCGAGTTCGCGACTTGGCCCACCGGACGTAGATCGGCCCGAGGGCGAAGCGCACGCCGTTCTTGATTCTCCGGATCGCCTGCTCGCGTGCGAGACCGCGGTTCCGGCACAGCCGTTCGACTCGACCCAGCGGTGTGCCTACCTTCAGACACACCCGGCCGAGGCAGGTGATCCCATGGCTCGACCACGGCCGGCTGGTCGGCTCCGAGGTGAAGAGGTACTCGATCCCGGACTTTGCCGCGGCTCGGATCGCGTCGGAAGACACATCGCCCCCGGGGACGGATGCGGTCGTGACGCGCTTTGCCACGATGTCCTCGAGCGTTCGGCGACTCGTGCTCCACTCGTCGACCATCTCGTCGAACGTGAGGGAATTGAACGGCACCGGGTGGGTATGCGAGTGGCAGCCCATGACGTGGCCGCGCCGGTGCAAGTCCAGGATGTCGGCCCGCGACAGGAATCCGCGTTTTCCGATCATCGACGTGGTGACGAAGAAATGACCGCGCCACCCTCGACCCTGGAGCTCCTCGGCAATGTGCATGGCCGACTTGCCGCCATCGTCAAAAGTGAGCAGCAGGCCGGGACCGGAGGGGCCGTCGGCGGTGACGATGAAGGGCGAATTGCCCGTCCCCGCGATCACGTCCAGGTTTTCGCGGAACTCGCGTGTTCCATGCTTGTACGGCAACGCGGACTTGCGCTGGAAGCCGGAGTGCGACGGGTCGTCGCACACGTCGTGGTAAAGGAAGCTGACGACGGGCGGTCTCACGCGACGTATCTCTCGAACTTTCTCAGCCACACTTCGATGGCCAGCGGATTGAAGATCTGCTTGTGCCAGATTCTCCCGCCGTTGGCCGGTTGCCTGCAGTAGGCTTCGTACTCCTTGAGCAACTCTTTTCTGTTCACGATGCCCGATTCGAAAATCAGGCTATCCTCGCCGAAGTGTCCGAGCACTGCCGGCCTTAGCCGGTGCTTGAGCCATTCCGATTCGGGGTTGTTGAACCCCATCTTGTCGCGCCGCCACGCAATCTCGTTCGGGAGCAACGGCTCCATCGCCCTGCGAAAAACGTGCTTCGTCCAGCCGGAGTCGATTTTTGTTTTCGTGCTCAGAGGAATCAGCTTCTCGATCATCCGATGGTCGAGATACGGAACGCGAATCTCTCTCGAGGAGGCCATCGACATGCGGTCTTCGTAGTGCAGCAACGCCGGGACCGAAAACCGGGTGACGTCGAGCGCCTGGCGTTGCTGGATCGTCATTCCCTTGCGCAGGCGCAGCTCGGGGCGCGCGTAGTCGCGAACCGCTTCGCCCCCTATGTCGGTTTCCGCGGGTACGAGAAACCGCGGCATGTAGCGTTTGCCCTCGCGGACGTTGACCTGGCTGAGGATCGTCTTGTTCTTGAGCGAGCTCGCAACCGAAGCCGCGAAAGCCAGGTAGCGTCCACTCCGCATCAAATGCTGGAGATGGAACATGTAGTACTTCTTGTAGCCGCACAGCAGTTCGTCTGCGCCCTGGCCGCTCAACACTACGGTGATGCCGATCTCGCGCGCCTTTCGTAGCAAGAGATAGTGCGCCACGCTGGAAAACCCGTTCAACGGCTGATCGTTGTGCCAAGTGACTCGCTCCAGCAGATCGAATACGCGTTCCGGAGAAAAGTCGAGTCTCACCTTGTGGACGTCGCGCCCGAGGTAGGACGCCATCAGGTCGATGAAAGGACTCTCGTCGAAGTCCGGCGAATCGCTCACCGCGGACAGCAGGTTGACGGACGAGTCCTTACCGAGAATGTGCTGCATCGCTGAGGATATTCCCGAAGAATCAATCCCCCCGGAGAGCAACACGCCGACGGGGACGTCGCTGCGGAGCCGCAGCCGCACCGAATCGATGAACAGTTCGCGCACCTCTTGCTCGAGGTTCGTTGCGTCCGGCGCAGCTTCGATTTCGAACGGCGGAGTCCAATACGAGAACAGTTCGATTCGCGCGGCGCGTTGCGACAAATCAATCACGCCGTAATGCCCGGCCGGTATTTTCGTGATCTCCTCGAAAAAGGTGCTGGGTGAGCTTTCCGTCAGCGACTGGTACAGGTACTCGCCAAGAACCTGGTAGTTCAGCGAGAACTTCTTTTCGGACATTTCCAGAACGGCCTTCTGCTCAGAGGCGAAGATCAACTCATCCCCGTCGCAACAGACGTTCAACGGCTTGATACCGACGCGATCCCGGCAGAGAAAGACTTTGCTTGTCGCCGAGTGATACCAGGCGAACGCGAACATGCCGTTGAACCGGGCCAGCGCCTTCTCGACTCCCCATCGATTGAGCGCCGCGAGAACGACCTCCGTGTCGGTCTCGCTCGCGAACCGCTCTCCCTCGGACGCCAGTTCGGCGCGGATTTCCAGGTAGTTGTAAACCTCTCCGTTGTACGTAATCCAGTTGCCGTCGCGGGACATCGGTTGGGTGCCGGCGTCGGATAGGTCGATGATCGAAAGACGCTGGTGGCCCAACGCCACGGTCCAACCGGAGTCCTCGAACTCCAAGCACGCCCGGGCGTCGGGTCCGCGGTGGCCCTGGACGGCTTCAGCCCGGGCCAAGCGGGTCCGGGCGTCCAGCCTTCGGGTGATCAATCCGGCGATGCCGCACATTCGACGCTAGTCCGTATCCTCGGGGCGCTTCTCGAACCAAACACCGCCGCGGCCGTCGGCGATCAATGGCGAGGTCAAATTGCGCTCGCGGCGGAACTCATCGACGGCCTTCTTCGACCCGAAGCAGGTGCCGTAGTCGTCGACGATGACGACGCCGCCGGGCGCGACGGAATCGTAAAAGTGATCCAGCGGGATCTTGGTCGATTCGTACCAATCGCCGTCGAGCCGCAAGACAGCGATCTCGCCGACGCTCGCGGCATGCTGCGGGACGGTGTCCTGGAACCAGCCCTTGACGAGGAACGTGTCGTCCCGCGAAAAGCGCAGGCGGCCGAACATCAAGGCCTCGACCTGTTCGACGGTCCCGAGACAGGCGCCCTTGGGAAGGGGGCGGATGAAGTCACCGGTCTTGCCGCCTTCGTAGTCTTCTTTGGTCGGTTCGGGGAGTCCCTCGTAGGAATCGAACAACCACTTCCGCCGGCCGGCGGCACCCAGATGGCGGTTGGCCACCGCGAGCATCGCCGAGGTCCCGCCCTGGGCCACGCCGCACTCGACGATGGCTCCCGGCACGCCGTGGTCCTCGACCATCGCCATCACGTCGAACGCGTTCTCGAGCGCTTTGCGACCGCCCATCGTGAACGGCAACAAGCGGTAGGTCAGCGTCGCACGAAGTGACGCGCGCCGGTTGCCGGTGAGCCGCACGAGCACGAGACGCAGGAGGTAGCCGAGACGCAGCAAACGCACGTACGTACCGTAGAGCAGGTTGTAGACGAAACGATAGGCCCCGAAGGGCAGGATCTTGTGCAGCAACGGGATCACGACGCGCGCGACGCGTCCGGCCAGACCGGGGCGGTACGCCAGATCGTCGTTTTGCATGACTTCACTCATCGGTTTTCCTGGCCTGCGATGCCTTCAAGGTACGACACCATCTCGCCGTAGACACTCTGACCTTGAAGTAATTCCGAAAAAGTCGCGCGGGCGCAATCCCGCAGGCCCGCCAACCGGCCGGCCTGCGCGGCCAAAGCGGCCAGTTGCTCGGCCAACACTTCGCCATCGCCGGCGTACGAGAACCCGCAGCCCCGCTCCTCGATCAAGCGGAACAGCTCCCCCCTTCCGAGGCCATGGGCCAGCGCCAGCCCGCCGTTCATGTACTCCGCCGGCTTGTTCGGCAGGTTCAGGATGAAGTTGGTCGATTCGATATACGGCGTCAGCCCGACCGCCGAGCGCGCGAACAGGGTTTCGATGCGATCCTCGGTGACCCAGCCGGGGAAGACGACGTTGGACAGGCCCGCGGCGGCGGTCTCGATGGCCTTGCGTCGCGCGCCGTCGCCGCAGATCACGAAGCGCACCGCAGCGCCGCGGGACTCCAGCGATCGCGCGGCTTCGAACACCGGGTCGAAGTCGAACATGAACCCCAACGTCCCGACGAAGGCCACCGTCAGGATCTGCGGATCGTCATCCACGCCCAGCTCGTCCCAGAATCTCGCGGCGGCCTCGGAGGCGGCGGCCGGCCGGGGCTTACCTTGATAGCCCATGAAGAAGACGCGATCGAGCGGGCCGCGAGATCTTCCGGCCCGCGACAGGCCCCACTCGACGAAGCCCTCGGTCAGACCGATGATCGCGGTCGCCTGGCGACTCGCCTCGCGTTGTGCGCGGTTCATCGAGATCGAGAGCATGCGGACGAGAGGTCGCGCGAGCGCCGGCAAGACGTCGAAAAACACGTCCGGCCACAGGTCGCGAATGTCGAGAACAACCGGTACGCCGCGGCGGTTTCCGAAACGAACCGCTTCGACCGCGAGTTCCGCCGTTGGAATCGAGGCGACGACGACGTCCGGCTTCGGATCGGCGCCCGCCGCGAGAGCGGCGAATTCGCGCGCGACCATGCGATGGTTCTTGAGTCTACGCAGAGAGATGTTCTTGCGATACTCCGGCCCGTAGAGGTACTGGATGTCGTAGCCCGGCTGGACCGGAATCCGCCGGCTTTCGTCGTGGCGCTGCTCGCGGTTGTAGTGGTCGAATGTGGAGGTCCACCAGGTGACCTGGTGGCCGGCTTCGACGAGCGTGCGCGCCAGGATCCCCGTGCGCAGCAACCGCTGTGCGCCCTCGTTGTCGTGGGGCGTCGGCTCGGCGCGCTGTAACAGCCACACGCGCATTCACAGACCGCTAGGTTCGATCATCCGATCCGGCCCAGTCCCGGATCGAGTCGACCAGGGATTCGGCATCGAGGCCGTAAAGCCGGCGCAGATGCGCCTGCCCGCCAACTTCGAAGCAAAAGCCGCCGCTGATCCCGATGCGCTTGAAGCCACGCAACGAGACACCGGCGTTCATGCAGGTTTCGGCGATCAGGCCGGCCAGGCCTCCCGTCACGATGTGCTCTTCGATGCATACCGCGCGGCTCGTCCGCGCCAGCGACTCGAGCACCGGTTCAGCGTCGAACGGCTTCAGGGTGTGACAGCTGAAGACGTCGCAATCGATCCCGCGCTCGGAGAGTCGCTTGTGGGCATCNNCCCAGAACGCCGCCGGTCGCCAGCAGCGTCACGTCGTCACCGCTGCGCAGCAGGCGCGGCTTGCCCAGTTCGAAGACCTCGCCGTCACGGCCCGTCTCGCCGGCGTCCGATTTGTCCAGGCGTAGGAAGCCGGTCCCCGGGGAATCGATCAACGCGCGCGTCGCCTGCTCGGTCTCCCACAGGCAACCCGGCGAAACCACGGTCATCTGCGGGATCGCACGCATGATCGCCAAATCCTCGGTCGCGTGATGCGACATCCCCAGCGCGCCGTAGCTGAAGCCTCCGCCGATCGAAACGATGTTCACGTTGGCGTCATGGTACGCAGCGTCGTTGCGGATCTGTTCGAGGCAGCGAAGCGTGGGGAAATTGGCGATCGAATAGGTGAAGACGACGTGGCCTTCGAGCGCCATTCCCGTCGCGATGCCCGTCATGTTTTGTTCCGCGACCCCGACGTTGAGGTATTGGGCGGGCAGTTTTTTCGAGTATTCGGTGAGCACGCCGAAACCCAGATCGCCGGTGATCAGAATCAATCGCGGATCCGATTGCGCGCACTCCTGGAGCGTTCGAACGAAACGGTCTCTCATGACTCGTCGAGTTCCTTCAGCGCGGCGTTGAACTCGTCGCCCTGCGGCGTGCGGTAATGCCACAGCACGGTGTTTTCCATGAACGAAACGCCCTTGCCCTTGACCGTGTGTGCGATGACCACCGTCGGGCGTTCGGCGTGCGGCTTGCCCAGCGCTTGCTTCAGCGCGGCATGGTCGTGGCCATCGACCTCGCGAACGTCCCAGCCGAAGCTTTCCCATTTGGCCCGGAACGGCTCGAGCTCGAGCGTTTCGGACACCGCCGCCAGGCTCTGGATCTTGTTGTAATCCACGATCGCGGTCATGTTGGCCAGCCTGTGGTGTGCCGCGAACATGATCGCTTCCCAGTTCGAACCCTCGTCGCATTCTCCGTCGCTCAACACGACGACCACGCGGTGGTCGGCGCGCGAGAGTTTCGCGGCGTAGGCCATCCCCGTGGCAACGGACAGGCCGTGCCCCAGGGAACCCGTGGAGAGCTCGACACCGGGAACGCCCTTGTGCGAGACGTGACCGCTGAGGATCGAGCCGTCCTGGTAGTGCGTCTCGAGAACGTCCGTGGAAAAGAAGCCGCGTTCGGCCAGTGCGGCGTAGATGCACGCCCCGGCGTGGCCTTTGCTCAGCACGAACCGGTCGCGGCCCGGGTGCTTCGGTTCCTCGGGGTAGACGGTCAGGATGTCCGTGTAGAGCACGGCGATGATGTCGGCCATCGACAAAGTCGAGCCGACGTGCGAACTCTTTCCGCGGCTCGTCATGTTCACGACGTGCCGGCGCAATCTTTTGGCAAGTTCGACGGAGTCCATGCGTTTCCCGGCTTCAGGATACCTTTGAGGCGCCCATTAGTGGCGCGTAACAGCTAGTTACGCAACATTGGGGCTTTTGCAAGGCCGCGGGCCGGGGACAGCGAACGGATCGCCGCAATGACCCTTTCCAGGTCGCCGGGCGTGAGATTCGACCCGCTGGGCAGGCACAAACCCCGCTCGAACAGGGCGCTCGCCACCTGGCCCCCGCGGATGCGGCAATCGAGGAACGCGGGCTGCAAGTGCATCGGCTTGAGCAACGGTCGCGATTCGATGTCGTGCTGCTCCAGGTGCAGCCGCAGGGCTTCTCGATCGGCTCCGAACTCGGCCGGGTCGATCGTGATTGCGGTGAGCCAGCAGTTCGAACGCCCGTACGAAGCCTCGGGCATGAAGTCGATTCCCGGCACACCGGCTAGCGCGCTGCGATAGGTTGCGTTGACCTCACGCCGGCGCTCGACACGCTGGTCGAGAACGCGGAGCTGGCCACGCCCGATGGCCGCCGGCAGGTTGCTCATCCGGTAGCTGTAACCGACACGGGAATGCTCGTAGTGCGGCGCCGGATCGCGCGCGTGCATCGACAGGTGCCGGGCCTCGCGAATCAACGCTTCATCGCTTGAAACGAGCATCCCGCCGCCCCCGGTCGTGATGATCTTGTTGCCGTTGAATGAAAACACGCCCAACGTACCCTGCGACCCCGCAGCGCGGTCGCGGTAAAAGGCGCCGAGCGATTCGGAGGCGTCGGCGACGACCGCGACGCCGTAGCGCGAACACGCCTCCACGATGGAGTCGTAATCCGCGCACTGCCCGTAGAGATCCACCGCGATCAACGCCTTGGGCAGTTTGCCGCGCTTTGCGCAGGCGTCGAGTTCCGCGGCAACGAGTTCGGGATCCAGCGTCCACGTCTCGCGATCGGAGTCGATCAGCACCGGATCCGAGCCGACGTACCGGATCGCATTCAAAGTCGCGGCGAACGTCAACGTCGAAGTGAGCACTTCGTCACCGTCACCGGCTCCCAACACCAGCAATGCCAGATGCAGCGCCGCTGTCCCGCTCGAGACGGCGACCGCGTGACCGACGCCGACACGCTCGGCGAGTTCTCGCTCGAACTTTTCGAGATGCTCCCCGGCCGGCGCGATCCAGTTGGAATCGAACGCGTCGAGCAACAGCCGGCGCTCTTCGGGGCCCATGTGAGGTGGGGAGATGTAGATTCGGTTCATGGCCGGTTCATGCTAGCGGGGCGATTCATCGGTCGGCAAACCGGCCAGGAACTCGTAGCTGTCGGCCGGTAGATTCCAGCCCAGCGTGGCGACGTTGTCGCGAACCTGCCGCGGGTCCTTGGCGCCGAACAAAGCGCCGCCGATGCCCTCGGTGTCCAGCAGCCAGCGCAACGCGACCTGCGCGGGACTGCGATCGATGCGCTTGCCGATTTCGACGACGTGATTGGCCAGCGCCAGGTTGTCTTTCAGCCAGCGCCCGCTGAACTCGGGGTAATAGCTGCGACGGTCGTTGTCGCCGAACTCGCTGCCGGCGTCGAACTTGCCGGTCAACAAACCCTCACCGAGCGCACCCCAAGCCCAGATGCTGATGTTGTGGCGTTTGGCGACGTCACGGAGCGCGAGAGCGCCCGCGCGGTGAATCAGACTGAAACGGACTTGGATCACCGCGATGTCGGCGTGCTGCGCAGCCGCCTCGAGTTGTCCTGCGTCCAAGTTGGAAACGCCGATCGCGCCGATCTTGCCCTGCGATCGAAACTCGTTGAGCACGCCCATGACCTCGGCGATCGGGGTCACGCCGTCGGGCCAGTGCATGAAATACAGCGGGATGCGTTCGAGCCTCAAACGTTTGAGGCTGGCATCGATCGCTTGGCGCGCGTAGGCCGGGCTGACGTCCTTGGACGTCTTTCCGGAGTCGTCCCAGCGAATGCCGAATTTCGAAGCGATCACGACCTCGTGGCGGCGCTCCCCGAGCGCTTCCGAGAGCCGTTGCTCGGACAGGCCCAACCCGTAGCAATCGGCGGTATCGAAGAGATTGATCCCGAGATCGTAGGCTTCGTTGATTGCCGCCATCGCCCGTTGCTCGTCGTACGCACCCCAACCGGCGCCGCCCAGCGGGCAGCCGCCCATCCCGAGGCGCGACACCTCGATCCCGGAAACGTGCAGTCGCGTGGATTCAAGCATCGCGGTTCAACAGCGACCGTCCGACGGACAGGACCGTGCGGCAAAGGATTGCCAAGTCGAGACCCAGGCTCTGACGGTCGACGTACTCCATCCGAAGCGCGTTCTTGCGCGGGAGAACCNNGGTGCCGTCGGGGTCGTCGGTGCCGACATGCCGGTCGAGCCGGATGAATTCGAGCGATGCCAGATCGGTGATCCCGGGTTTGACAGTCAGGATCTTGAGTTCTTCCTCGGTGTACTCGTTGGCGTACTCCCCGACCTCGGGCCGCGGACCGACGAAGCTCATCTCGCCTTTGAGCACGTTGATCAACTGAGGCAGCTCATCCAGCTTCTTGCTGCGCAGAAACCCGCCGACGCCGGTCAACCTGTGGTCGTTCAGACCGGTCGTCGTACCGCCCCTGGATTCGGCATCGACGACCATCGTGCGAAATTTGAAGATGCGGAACGTCTTGCCGTCCCGGCCCGAGCGAACTCCGCGATAAAACACGGGTCCCTCGGAATCGACTTTGACGATGATGCCGAGCACGAGCAAAACCGGACTCACCAGGATCAAACCCAGCAAGCTCGCGACGATGTCAAAGGTGCGTTTGACGCCTTCGGAGATCGGGGACATGGGCTTAATATGTCCTATCAACCGGTGGGCTTGTCAAACTTCCGACGGTGATTGAGGCATAATCACCGCATGCCCCGTTTCCTTCATTTGCTCGATCGCGTGATCCAGTTGGGCATCGTCGCGCTGCTGGTTTTTCCCCCGCTGGCGTTCGGGGCCGTCGAGCCGTGGGCCAAATCGATCGGGCAAATGATCGTCGTTTTGGTCACCACGGCTTGGATCCTCAAGCTGATCTGGACACCCCCTCGGCCGACGTTGCGTTCGCGCAAGGGGATGCTTCTCGGCGGACGCGTGCAGCTGTCGGGCCTGGAGTGGCCCGCATTGCTGTTTGCGGGTGTCGTGTTGCTGCAGATCGTTCCGTTGCCGCCGAATCTCGTCAAAGCGGTCAGCCCCGCGACAGCCGAGTTGTACGCATCGTCGCTCCCCGGGTACGGGGCTGCCGGCAAGCCGTCTTTTGACGGTCTGCCGGAGTGGCTCGCAGAGGAGGCCCAACCCGACGCCGGCGGGGTTCCCGTATTCGACGTGAGTCCCGGCGCCACCGACGGTGCGATGCCCGGCGAGTGGTTTGACGTCGGTTACTCCGAGTGGCGCACGCTCAGCCTCACGCCGGGGCACACGCGCAGGGCGCTGGGTGTATTCCTCGCGCACCTGGCCTTCTTCGTCATCGTGTTCAATCAGCTCGAGCGCAAGACGGGACTGAACAGCCACCTCGTCGTCGTCGCCGGCCTCGTCGGGCTGCTTGCGACGATCGGGATTCTCCAGAGCGTGACCTCCGACAACAAGCTTTACTGGTGGCGCGGGGGCGGACCCACGCTTTCTTTCGGCCCCTTCGTCAACGCCAACAACTTCGCCGGTTGGATGGAAATGGGCCTGCCCATCGCGGCCGGCATCAGCTGGATGCTATGGCGCGAGCGGCTCCGTCGAAGACCGCACTCACCGGCAGGTGTTCTGCTGTTCGGGTTCCTGACGTTACTGGGGCTGTCGGCTTTCGTCCTCGCCCAGTCGCGAGGCGGTTTTCTCGCGTTGACCGGTGCGCTGGCGATTGCGATCGTCGTCCTCGCCGTGGCACGCCGCGTGCGTCCCGCGAGCCTCATCCCGGCCTTGATTCCGGTCGTCTTGGCCGTCGGCCTCGCGGCATGGCTCGATCGGCCCTCCCAACGCGACGGCGAAGGGGCCATCGGCGAGCACTCCGAGCAAGACTCCTTCGAGGCGCGTTTGGAGTTCAGCAGGGTGACACTCTCGATGGCCGCGGAATTCCCGGTGCTGGGAACGGGTCTGGGAACGTTTCGCGAGGCCTACTACCTGTACACGCCGGGTACCGCGGATCGCGAGCTGGCCCACGCCCACAACGATTACGCGCAGCTCGCTTCGGAGACCGGGATCGCGGGAGCGATCGCGGCGCTCTGGGGCCTCGGTTTGCTCCTGTCTCGCGGAGTCATCGGGGGCCTGGCGCGGCGCGATCGATCCTCCAAATGGTTCGTCTGGCCCGCGGCCATCGGCGTGCTGGCCATCCTGCTGCACTCGTTCGCCAGTTTCAACCTGCAGATCTACAGCAACAGCCTGTTGTTTGTGTTCCTTTGTGCGGTGTTGATGCGCTGCCGCGCAGACGCGCAAGCGAGGCCGCCACACAGGGGCGCGCGATGAAGCCGTTGCTGACGCTGGCCGCGTTGTCGCTCGCGGCGATCGGGATCTGGATCGAGTCGTCGCACATTCGCGCCTGGTCGTTTCGCGAACAAGCCGAGCGGGCTTACTACGACGGAAACTTCGACAACGCGCTGGCCAGGTACGAACGTGTTCTCGATCTGCGGCCGGGTGAGCCGCGCAGCTACACCGACGCGGCCGACTCGATCAGCCAGTACCTCAACGGGTCGGGTCAACGGCTTCCCGCCGACGAGTTCGAAGTGCTTGCCCGCAAGGCGGTGCTCTACTACCTGCTGGCCATCGATAGCGGTCCGCCAAGCGCGTGGTCGTATGCCCGGCTGGCGCTGCTTTCCGAGGCACTGCGAAGTTCTCGCTCGCGTGATCTCGGTGTCGACCTGGCACGCTTGACCGGCAACACCGCAACCCTGCAACCCGAGGACCGCCTGTCCGAAGTCGCTTGGGCCAAGGCCGTGCAGATCGAGCCGCGCAATTTCTACTACCGTGATTTCCTGGGTGATTTCTACCTGCGGCGCGGTTTCGTGAGCCGCGCGGTCGAGCATTTGCGCTACGCGGTTCGGCTGCATCCGGTCGCCGACCGCCATTACTACCTGAGCGATTATGCGACCGTGTCCCCCGTCGTCGCCCAAGCCGTGGAAGCCGGGGTTCAAGACGCCCTCGAGGCCGAGGACACTTTCGTTTCGGAGTACGACATCCACCGTTTCCTGGCCTCGCTGTATCTCGAGTTGGACCGCGTTCAAGACGCCATCAAGAGCCTCGAGGCGGCGAGGAGCGTTGCGCCGCTACCTCACGCGGTCGACGTGCAGATAGGCCAGATCCTGGCCAATGCGGGTGATGATGCCGGAGCGCTGAGAGCGTTCCGGCGCGCCGCCGAGCAGGAGCCGGAATACGCCCGGGCCTGGCTGATCCTCGGCGTCACGCTGTCGCGGGTCGGAGAGGGCGATGAGGGGCTCGAGGCGCTGTATCGCGCGCGCAGCCTGGCCCCCGGTGATTACTCGACGTCGATGGCGTTGGCTCGCACGCTGGCGGCAGCCGGCAAGCTCGACGAGGCCACGGCAACTCTCGAGCACGTGGTCCTCAATCACGAGGACAAACCGGTCGCCTACATGGAGCTTGTGGAGTTATACGAGAAACAGGGCCGCTTCACCGAGGCGACGCGCATCGCGCGGAGACTCGTCGCCCGCTACCCCGACGAAGAGGTTTACCGGCGGCAACTCGAGCAACTCGAAGAAGCTTCCGGTGCGCAACGCTAGAACAACCGGTTCCGGAGCTTCCTTTTCAGCCAGCGCAGGCCGCGCCCCGGCAAGTCCGATCCGGCGCTGCAAATCTTGCGACCCAGAGCGGCCGACACGTCGGCGTGCCGGTCGATCCCGGACCCGCCCGTCACTTGATCGAGGAACCGCGCTTCGAAGCGGGCCATTTCCTGCAGCTGACGCTCGTCGAGAGCCGACCCGTACGCTTTCGCGGCGGCCATGATCAGTTCCCGGACGCGCATTCGCGCGATCTGGGGATTCAGGCCAGGAGCATCGCGCAGGCTCTGGGCGAAGTAGTACAGGCCCCGGGCGACGACCAGCGACAACGGCAGACGCTCCGTCCAGGTCCATTCCTGGTCGATGTAGCGACAGGCGCCCTCCACGACGAAACAGTTTCGCCAGATCGAGTCCAGCCTGTCTCCGGGAACGAGAGCGGGGTCGCCGGCCGCGGCGCCGTTCAACTCGTCGAACCACACGCGCGAGGGTTCGATGATCGCGGCGAGGTCCAGGTCGTGCGCGCGCGCGCGACGCTCCATCTCGTGCTGCAAGGACGGAGCCTCGATCCAATCATCCGAACACGTCGAGTGCCGCAGCCGGCCTTCGGTGAAGTGCTCGCCCCCGGCGAGCCGGCGTTTGATCACGCGCACGCCGGAGTCTCGTTTTTCGAATCGGGTTTCCGTCGAGAACTCGGGGCGGCGCTGCGAACTGTAGAGCAAGCCGAGGGAATCCAGCCGGGTCGCGGGTTCGTCGGATTTGGCGGCCATGACCAGGAACGAATGGGCCAGCGAAGGCAACAGGGCATTCGACGTGATTCCGGGCCACGCCAGCGCCTCGCTGAACAACGGAAGCCGCCCGCGGTCCCTGTAATCCCTGGAGCTAAACGAACCGACCAACTCGGCCACGTCGACGGCCTCGATCAGTTTCTCCGAGATCAGGCAGGACGGGATCTTGTAATCGGGCCACGGATAATAGAAATCGATCGTCGGAAAATACCGCGCGAGTCGGGTGCGCAGCTCTTCGCGTCCGAAGGTCTTGGCCTTCCGGTGATAGCGCGGATAGCCTTCGATCCCGTCGAACATCACGCCGCTATGATCCTCGGCGCTCGAGCAGAAATACTTGAGCCCCAACTTGTTTTCGATCGCCAGCACGAGCACGCCGCCGGGTTCGAGCAGGCGGTCGAAGTATTCCAGGATCCTCTTGTGGGGATCGTGCCCCTCGACGAACATGCTGGCGTATTCGAAGACACCAATGCAGAAGATCATGTCGAAACGGTCGTTGAAGCGAAGCTCCTCGAACGGAGAGTTGATGATCTCGACGTGGTCGAGATCTCGCGTGCGCGACCGCGCCAATCGCGCTCTCGCGTGACTGCCCTCGATCGCGACGACGGAGTCGAACGTCTCCCCGAGGAACCGGGTGATCGCGCCGCAACCGCAGCCGACTTCGAGGACGCGGTTGGAGCGATCGTAGTTGAACCCTTTCAGCAGCTGCGTGCGAGCCGGACTCAGGTGGTACTCGCTGGGCCAGTCCTTGATCCGGGCGGCCAGTTCGGCGGAGCCCGACGACAAGTCCTGCGCCGCGGCCAAGACCTTTTCCATGTAGGCTTCGGACTCGAGCCCATCGGTGTAGGCGAACGGCTGGGCTCCCGGACGGACCCACACGCCGCGGTCGTCCCGTTCCAAGGCGTTCTCGATGAGAGCGTTCAAGTTCATGGGATCACCGGCCGCGTGGAGGAGCGGGAACGCAAAACGATGACCCACAGCCCGGCAACGTAGGCCGTCGTGCCGATCACGCGGGCCCAGGCGATTCCTACCAGGTCGTAGGAAACGAATCCGTACGCGAATGCGGCCGTCACCGCGATTCCCAAAACCAATACGACCAACTGTCGCCTCTTTTGCACGGTCGAGATCACAAAATAGGCGGGACCCGCGGTCAGCGCCAACGCACAATAGGACAGCAACGAGATCTTCAGCGCCGGCAGCCCCTCGATGTACTTGGGAAAGTACTCGACGACGATCCAGGGCATGGCGAAGAAAGCCGCGGCGGCCAGCACGGCGACGATCGCAGCGCTCAGTAGCGAGGCCCGAATGCAGATCCGGATCAGGCGTCTGGAGATTCCCTCGCCGGCGTAGAGTTCGGTCATTCGGGGATAGTAGACCTGGCCGATGGCGACCGGGAACAGCGCCAGGACCTTGGCCAGCGCAAAACACATCGCGTACTGCCCCATCGCGTAATCGTCGAGGAGCGCGGCGATCAGCGTGCGATCCAGCGAAGTGAAGACTACGGTTCCGAGACCGACGATCAGGATCGGAAAACCGATTCGCAACAACGCGAGCGTGGCCTTGCGATCGAACTCGACGCCGAAGTTCCAGCGGTCCAGTGCCAAACAGGCGACGAGCCCGGCGACGGCCGCCATCACGGCGCGCCACATCAGCCCGTCGAAACCCCAGACGTAGACCAGAGGCAGTCCCAGCAGAATCGCCACCGCGCTGACGACACTGGCGAGCCCGGCGCGGCCGAACTGGTGCCGCGCTCGAAACAGGCCCAGGTGGAATTCGATGCCCAGCGTCACGATGGCCGTGATGGCGAGCGCAAGCGCCCCGCGCCCCCGGACGGAAGACGCCGTTCCCGTCGCGTACAGCAAGGCAATCAGTATTGCGCAGGCTGAGAAGAACAGCAGCAAGACGCCGCGAACCACGTTCTCCACGCGACGCGCGTGGTCCGGTTCGTTTCGACCGTTGTGGAACGGCACCTGACGGTTGACGGCGTTGAACAGGCCGAAGTGAGCGAGCGCGCCGTAGATCGTGATCAACTGGAGTTCGAGCCAGATGCCAAGCACGCCCGGCTCCATCAGGCGGATGACGATCAACCCTTGGACGACGGACGCCACACGGCAGAACAGGATTGCCGAGGAATAGGAGAGAATCGATTTCGATGCCGATTCGTCGCTCATGACCGCAACCGTCGGAATCCGGAGATCGTCTTGAGGATTCCGGGCACGAAAAACAGACCCGGCCCGGCCATGACGAGGTAGCGTTTGAGGCGGCCGAGCCCGCGGTACTCGCCGAGGTACAAGTTCAGGCTCTGCATGAAGTAGAGCGCGGCCCTGATGCGCACCGTTTTCATCGCCCCGCCGAATTTGTGTACCACGCGGCTGGCGGGCACGAGCAGGGTCTTGAAGCCGGATTCCGTCAGTCTCTCCGCAAGGATGAATTCCTCCCAGAACAGGAACGCCCGTTCGTCGAGCAGCCCGATTTGCCGCAACACCTCGGTGCGTAGCATCAAGCACGCCCCCGAGACGACCTCGACCTCCCGCGGCTGCCCGCTCGGATCGACGTCGCCGTAGTAGCTGGCGCGCTGCCACCCCTGATGCAGCCCGAACCACTGGCCCGGCCCGTGGTTCCAAACGATCTCACCCAGAGGCGGCCGGCGGCGGGCGCACATCCGGTTGACCGAGCCGTCGGGGTTGAGGATCAGGCCTCCCAGAACGCCCGCGCCGGGATCGTTTCGCGCGCATTCGACAAGCGGCTCGAGAAAGTCGCGCGCGACCTCGGTGTCGTTGTTCAGGATCAGGGCGAACTCCGCACCGGCGTCGAGAGCCCTTCTCAAGCCGACGTTGTTGCCGCCGGAGTAACCCAGGTTCTTGCCGGTTTGGATGATCTCGAGGTCCGGAAGCTCGGCCCGCAGCACGCTTTCCGAGTCGTTGTCCGAACCGTTTTCGACGATGATGATTTTCATGTTGGGATAGGTGGCCCGCCGAAGCGTTCGCACACACTCCAGGGTATCGTCGTAGTTCCGGTAGTTGAGAACGATGACGTACACTAACGGCGCGTCGCTCACGGCCCTTCCGATCCCGTCAGTCTCTCGTAGAGTCGGGCGTAAGAGTCGGCCATCTTTTGAACGCCAAAACGCTCACCGGCACGCCTCGATCCGGCCCGGCCCATCGTTTCTCGCAGCGATGCGTCGCCCAATTTCGACATCGCTTCGGCCAAACCCTGCTCGTTGCCCGCGGAGGTCAGGAACCCGGTGACGCCCTCCTCTACGAGTTCGGGAACGCCTCCGACCGCGGTGCTGACGACCGGTTTTCCGGCGGCCATCGCCTCCATCACGGTCAGCGGATTACCTTCCCAGTCCGAGGACAGCATGAAAACGTCGGTCGCCGACAAGATCTCAGGGATGTCGGTGCGCGGTCCCAGATAACGAACGCGGCCGGCGACCCCTCGCGCTTCGGCGAGTTCGTCAAGCTCCCGTTGAACCGCGTGCGTCGCGCGCTTTCCCACGATCAACAGGTAGGCGTTCGGGTGTAGGGCGTGCACATGTTGCAGAGCGCGGATCGCCAGCGGGTGGTTCTTCTGCGGGTCCGGCCGCCCGATCGTGACGAACAGCAGATCGTTCCGCGTGAAGCCTTCTTTTTCGCGCCAGCTGTCGGCAGCGCCTGCGGGATTCGCGTAAATCTCCAGCGGGATGCCGTTGGGGATGTTGGGGCAGTGGTCGATCCCGTACAACTCGTGGACGCCGCGCTGGACCTCGTCCGCGATCGCCACCGGAACGAAACCGAACCGAAAAGCGAGCTTGCGGACCCAAATCCAGCGGCCGGCCTCTTGATCCGCCGTGTTGTGGATCGTGTGCACGCGAGCGGTCGTGCGGTGCAGGACCGCCGACGGCAGGGTGTAGCGCAGCGTGATGGTGTGCGTGTGGACGATGTCCGGCCGAAACTCTAGAAACACGCGATGGATCGCGCGAAACAGGCGGCCGTCGAAGCCGAGTTTCTTGCCGAGATACCAGACGCGACGGTTTTCCCGTGCCAGGATCTCGTCCAGGTCGGTCCCGCCCGGTTCGTAGAAACTGGCCAGACCCGTTTCGAACCGCTCCGCGTCCAGGTGCCGGACGAGATGAACGGCCATCCTCTCCGCACCGCCCATCGATAGATCGGGAATGACCTGCAACACGCGAAGGCGGGTCACGCCGGCCTCCCACCCGCGCGAGGGGAATGCCGGTAGGCGGTTCGGAGGCTCATCGGCGCCATTGTCATCTGCTCCCGGACGGGTTGTCCAGCGGCACACCCGCGCCGGACTTCCCCTCAAATACGGACGTGCCGAGTTGCGGTCGAGCCGAAAAACGGAAACACCCCGGCCGTTGCCGGGGACGGACTGCGACCGCAAAAAAGGCCGATAAAGCCAGATTTCGCAATACCTTGCAAAACCAAGGGCTTATCTGTAAATGATAGGAGCCACACGAAGGGGTGCGTCCGCCGCAACCCGGCAAGGCGACAGAAAGCACGGTATTCGTACAAATCGGGGACAGCCTCCGGCGGGAAGCTGTCGTGCGACGGAGAACGGAAAACGTGAGGTTCATTCGAACGCGGTTGCTGCAGGTCACCGTCGACGCCGCGACAATCTGTCTCGCGTTCGCCGTCGCCTACGCCATCCGCTTCGACGGTCAAATACCGGAGGTTTACCGCAAGCAGTTCGTTCTCGTCCTGCCGTATCTCCTGATCCTCCGGATTTCCTTGTTCAACGGGTTCGGCGTCTACCGTCTGATCTGGCGCTACGTCACGATGCGCGACCTGCCGCGCTTCGCCGTCGCCACCGCGTGCGGCTCCGCGGTCCTGGTCGCCGCACGTTTTCTCGTCGGCCCCGTTTCCGAGTTCGTCGGTCTCGTCGTCAACGCCAGGCACGCGACCGTTCCGTGGGGTGTGATCGCGCTCGAGTTCGTCCTGTCGTCGGTTGGAATCGTTGCGACACGAGCGTTGTGGCGGCTGACGACGGAGGAGATCCGGCGCAAGACCCGCGAGCCGAACAACGCGACCGCCGGCACCCGGGCGTTGCTGATCGGCGCCGGCGCCGCCGGGGTGATGCTCGCCCGCGAATTCAAATCGAGGCTCGACACCGGCCTCAAGATCGCCGGCTTCGTGGACGACAACCCGGACAAGAACGGCAAGATCGTTCACGGCATCCCGGTCCTCGGAACCACCGACCAGCTTCCTTCCCTGTCGCGCAAGCACCGGGCCGACCTCGCGATCATCGCCATCGGCAACGCCTCGGCGACCGCGGTGCGAAGGATCGTCGACCTCGCCGAGTCGACTTCGATGCGCGTGCAGATGATCCCCGAGCTCGACGACATCATCACGGGCCGTGTGGCGATCTCGAAACTGCGCGACGTGGACATCGAGGACCTGTTGGGCCGCGAACCCGTCAACCTGGATACCGCGTCGATCGAGGAGTTCGTCACGGACAAGACGATCCTCGTGACCGGCGGCGGGGGCAGCATCGGATCCGAAATCTGCCGCCAGGTCAGCCGCTTCCGGCCCAAGTGCCTGTACCTGTTGGACCAGGCCGAAAATGCCGTTTTCGTCGTGCACCGCGAGCTGATCGAGACTTTCCCCGGCATCGAAATAATCCCGCTGATCGCCAACGTGACCGAGCGCGAAAGGATGCGCGAGGTCTTCGTCCAGACGCAGCCCGACGTCGTGTTCCACGCGGCGGCCCACAAACACGTCCCGCTGATGGAGGCCAACCCCGGCGAGGCGATCCGCAACAACGTCGGCGGAAGCCGGGTCGTGGCCGACCTCGCGCACGAGTTCGTCGCCGAAGCTTTCGTGATGATCTCGACCGACAAAGCGGTCAACCCGACCTCCGTGATGGGCGCCTCCAAGCGGGTGGCCGAGTTGTACGTGCAATCGATGGCGGCCAAGTCCGATACGCGTTTCGTCACCGTTCGCTTCGGCAACGTCCTCGGCAGCGCCGGCAGCGTGGTTCCGATTTTCAAGGAAGAGATCGCCAGGGGCGGCCCGGTGCGCGTGACTCACCCCGACATGAAGCGTTACTTCATGAGCATACCGGAGGCCAGCCAGCTCGTTCTGCAGTCGGCGGCGATGGGACGCGGCGGAGAAATCTTCGTGCTCGAAATGGGCCGGCCGATCCCGATCGTGAGCCTCGCTCGTGATTTGATCCGGCTGTCCGGATTCCGGCCCGATCATGAAATCGACATCGTCTTCACCGGTGTGCGGCCCGGTGAAAAGCTTTCGGAAGAGATCAGTCTTTCGGCGGAGAACGCGACGAAGACCCGCCACCCGCGCATCTGGGTGGGCAAGACGGTCGTTCGCGACGCAGACGAGATAGCCGCTACGGTCGATCGGCTGCTGGACAACGCGGACCACCAGAAGCCGGCCGCATTGCGCAAAGCTCTGGAAGATGTCGTTCCGGAGTACGTGGCATGGCAAGGGGACGAGCGTGTCGCGCGCCGCGCAGCCAACTTCCAAGAGGTTCGCCTGAACGCCGGGCCCGGCTCCGAAGCAGCCGCGCCCAGTTCCGCCTGAGCATGAACCTGACGGCAGGCATCCGGCTTCCCGGCGCGGCGCAGGCGCCGCTGATCGCGGCGAGCATCGTCGCGGCGTTCGCCGTGCTGCTCATGGGCGTCCTCCGCGTCGGCCTGCCGATTTGGTCGCTGCTGCTTCCCGTTTTCGCCATCGTCTACGTCTTCACCGTGTTGAATCGACCCCTCGTCGGGCTCTACGCGGTGCTGGCCGTGTTCTTCGCGCAGGTCGAACTCTCGATCGGACTCAGCCTGCTGCAGTCCGTCGGCGGAGCAACGGCCGCGCTGTTGTTGATCTGGTTCCTTTACAACAAGCGCACGAGNNGCACGATCGTGTTCGGCGATTTCTTGATTCCGTTGTTCCTTCTCGGTCTGCTGATCCTGGCGTCGTTGTGGTACACGCACGACACCCGAATCACTTTGATGTATTTCCGGCTGTGGGTCTTCAACATGCTGTTCGTGCTGTTGATGCTCAACCTGGTCACGAAGTTCGATATCTTCAAGAAGGTCCTTTGGGCGGTGATGATCATGGCCTCGATCAACTCGGTCGCGGCGATCATCGAGTATGCGAGAGCCACCGAATACGGGCACCGGTCGATCGGGCTGATGGAGAACGCCAACGGCTTCGGCCACCTCGCCGCGCTGGCCTTCCCCCTGGCGTTGTTCCAGTTCCTCTACGCCAAGGGCGCCCGGCGTTGGCTCGGCCTGGCACTGAGTGCGATTCTCATCGGCGGAGTGATCAGTTCGGTCAGTCGCGGGGCCCTCGTGTCCCTGCTGGTCGTTTTCTTGGTCGTGATGGTCCGCGAGCGGCGGCGTTGGATCCCGACCCTCATCATCGTCGGCTTGGCGTTCGCCTCCACACCGCTTCTGCCGGACTACTTCGTCAAGCGCGTGGGACGGTTGGGAGTGGACGTCAAGAACTCGATCACCATCGGAGATGATCGCAACCTGACCTCTCGAGGCCACCTCAACACCGCCGGCTTGCGTATCTGGGCGAAGCATCCCGTCCTCGGCGTGGGGATCGGCAACTTCGGCTACTACTACTCACGTCCGGAGTTCGTGGCAGGCATGCGCGCCGACCAGGAGATCATCGCCCACAACATCTACATCGAGACGATGGCCGAGATGGGGACCGTGGGCCTCGTGGTCCTGGCATGGCTGCTGTTCAACGCGGTGCGCAGCATGTTCC
>JABAOE010013236.1_pt2 | contig 22189 bp, 20 predicted proteins | sample 7062141 | NCBI WGS metagenome assembly JABAOE01 (sample SAMN14538627, study PRJNA623070) | marine sediment metagenome | biome: marine biome [ENVO:00000428]; feature: marine pelagic biome [ENVO:01000023]; material: deep marine sediment [ENVO:00002113] | place: India: Gulf of Khambhat ... | reverse complement strand
AGAACCAGGTCACTGGCGGCGGGCGATGTAGACAACCGGGTGTTTCTTTGGGAAACCGAGCCGGTGCGACGTGGCGACGCTTCAATCAGATTATTCGAAGTCGTCGCGAATTGTGCGAGCCGCCCAATAGTAATGGAACGACGCCCAGGTGCCGAAGATCAGCACGACGATCAGCAGCGAGTAGCGCAGGGAGTCCGCGTCGAACCGCGCGGCCATCAGGTCGCTCAGTATGCCGACCGACTGCGCACCGAGCAGCCCGCCGATCAGGTTCGTAATCAGCAGCATCAAGGCCGCCGCGGTCGCGCGCATGCGCACGTCCGATACGCCCTGGATGGTCGCGAATGACGCCGGCCCCTGCATGACGCTGATCATGAACGGCGGGAACATCGCGAGCAACGCCCAGGTCGCATGACCCGCCAGCAGGGCAAGGACAAAGAGCGGGATCGAGCAGAAGATCGCCACCGACGGCAACCACGCATACCAGCGCAGGTCGCCACGCCCGAGCCGGTCGGCCAGGAAGCCTCCGCCCAGCATGCCGAGCACCTGCGAGCCGCTGAGGATGAAAGCCAACCACGTGCTGACCTCGGCCAGCCCCAGACCGAACGAGCGCATGTAGAACGACGGCAGCCACTGCACGACGCCGAGCCAGACGACCGTGTACAGGCCGGTCGCGATGGACACGTGCCGGAACGTCGCGTTGCCCAGCAGCGTACGCAGCGTCGCCCCAAAGGGCGCCGCTTCCGGCGCCTCCGACGCCGACAGGCCGTCCGCGGCCCCGCGCGCCGGCTCGGGCAACCAGCGCAGCAGGCCCAGGCCGAGCGCAATGCCCGGCAGCGCGACGGCGAACAGTGCAACTCGCCAGCTATACGCCGTCGCCAGCCAGCCGCCGAGCAGGAACCCGGCCAAAATCCCGACGGGCGCACCCAGCGACATCACCGACAGCGCCCGCGCGCGCTCGGCCTTGGGAAACACGTCGGCCAGCAGGGAGTGCGACGGCGGCGTGGCGCCCGCCTCGCCGACACCGACCAGCACCCGCGCGACGGCCAGTTGGACAAAATTCGTCGCCAGCCCGCATAGCGCGGTCATCGCGCTCCAGACCATGAGCGCGACGGACACGATCACGCGCCGGCTGTGCCGATCGGCCAGCCGCGCGATCGGGATGCCGAGCGTCGCGTAGAACAGCGTGAAGGCAACGCCGGTGATGAAACCGATCTCGGTATCGGACAAGGCGAGGTCGGCCTTGATAGCGGGCAGCAGGACCGCCAGCATGTAGCGGTCCATGTAATTGAAAAACGCGATCCCGAACAGCAGGGCGAGCGTAAAGTTCCTCGACGCAGCGGTGAACGCCATTTGGCGGCGCTAGTCGATCGGCACCAGCTCGTCGGCGACTGCGAGTGCGGCATCGGCGCTGGGCGCATAGCCGTCCGCGCCGAGTTCTTTCCAGAGCTCGGGCGCCTCGTTCAGCCCGTTGCCGCCCACCATGATCCGGATTTCGTTGCCGAAGCGCCCGCGAATCTCGTCGATCGTTCGCTGCAGGGCCGGAAGCTGGGAACTGAGCGCCAGCGACAACAGCACGATGTCGGCGTCGAAACACTCGATCGCGGCCGGCAACTCACTCTTCGGGACGTCGGCGCCGAGGTAGATCGTGCGCCAGCCTTCGAACTCCAGCAGGTAAGCGATCGCGCGAATGCCAATCTCGTGAATATTGCCGGCCACGGCCGCCGCCACCGCGGTCCGGCCACGATCCGGCGCCCGTTGTGCACGACTCGCGAGCACCGCCATCAAGCGCTGGGTCGTCATCGTCACCATGTGCTCTTCGGCGATCGAGATGTCGTTGACGTGCCATAGCCGGCCCACCTCCCGCTGCGCCGGCAACAGGACCTTGAAGATCGCGTCCGGCACACTGAGCCCCTCGTCGACCGCGTCCAGCACGATCGCCATGCCCGGTATCGCATTGCCGGCGATGACCGCCTGGATATAGCGGAGCGCGACGCGTTCGGGCATCAGGCCCGGGTCCAGCGTGCACGCCTCCGGCTCGTAAGCCGCGCGCCTGAGCGTCGCGATGGCCGCGTCGATGCAATCGCACGCCGACTGCTGCAGCTCGCCGGGCAGGTACGGCACGATGCCGGCTCGCAGGCTGACCAGGCTCGCGTCCAGGACGTCGGCCTCGACGCTGCGCGCGATCATCGAATCACGCGACCAGGAGACGCGCGACACGAAGAGCTCCTCGTTGCCCGCCGTCACCGCCGCGCACAGTTCGAGCAGACGCTGGCTAAAGTGCTCGGTCCAGTTGCCGAGCGCGCTGGTGCCGAACCGCTCACGGATTTGCGGATTGTTTTCCAGCAGGTGTGCCGCGACCGCGGCCGCGATCTCGCCCGCGCGCGCTTCGAGGATCCGGGCGGCTTCCGGTGAGGCGCGCATCGTCAGTTCTTGCTCCCGGCGATGAAGGAGGTCGGGTCCTCGGTGGTCAGGGATGCCGGGCTGCCCGTCGCGACCGCCGCCGCGGGCGCACGCGCCCGCAGGCGCCGCGCGAAATCGCTGCGCACGCGCGTCAGGCGCGCGCGCAGTGCCTCGTTGCTGACCAGCAGCGTTGGCAACAGGAACAGGACGATCAGGGTGCCGAACAGCAGCCCGAAACCGATCGAGATGACCATCGGCTTGAGGAACTGCGCCTGCAGCGCGGTCTCCAGCAACAGCGGCGTGACGCCTGCAATCGTCGTGACCGACGTCAGCAGCACGGCCCGCAGGCGCCGACAGCCGGCCTCGATGGCCGCATCGGCCGCACTGAGCCCGCGCTCACGCGCCTGCTTGAATGCGACGACCAGGATGATCGAGTCGTTGATCACGATCCCGGACAGCCCGAAGAACCCGAAGATCGACAACATGGACACGTCGAAACCGAGCAGCCAGTGGCCGAATATCGCGCCGACGAGCCCGAACGGGATCACGCTGAGCACCGCGAAAGGCCACAGGTAAGAAGCGAACACCCAGGCGAGGATGATGTAAATCGTCAACAGCGCCAGCGGCAACGCGATCGAGATATCGCCGACACTCTCGGCCTGCTGCGCGGCGTCGCCGGCGAACTTCCAGGACACGCCATAGTCATCGGTCAGCCGCGGCAGCACGTCGCGGGCGAGCTGTGCGCGAATCGCGTTGGCGTTGTTCTGGCTGAAGTCGACGTCCGCGCTGACGCTGACGGACAGCAGGCCCGCGCTGTGCTTCAGCGTATCGAACCCCCGACTGTATTTCAGGCGCGCTACGTTGGCGAGCGCGGTGATCTCGCCGTCCGGTAACACGATCGGCAGCGTCTCGAGCGTTCGCAGCGACTCTCGCTCCTCGCCGGACAGGCGGACGCGGACCTCTACCTCCTCGCCGCGATCCTGGAAAATCTGCACGAGTTCGCCCTCGAAAGCGACCCGCAGCTGCTCGCCGAGCTGCTGACCCGTCAGCCCGAGCGCGGTCCCGGTCGGCAACAGCTCGAAGATCAGCTGCTCGCGGCCATAGCTCGTGTCGTCACGGATCCCGCTGACGCCGCTGATATCCCCCAGCACCTCCTGCAGCTCGAGGGCCGCGGCCTTCAGCGCATCGACGCCCTGCCCGCTGAACTCGACCTCGATGTCGGCTCCGGGCGGGCCCGAGTCGGCGCCGATCACCAGGAAGGATTCGAGCCCGGGCGGGAGGCGCAGCGAGCGGCGCCAGGCGCTGAGGATCTCGGCCGTGCTGATGCTCCGCTGGTCCCCCGGGGTGACCTCGGCGATGATGTAGCCGAGTTGCGAGCCCGTGGAGCCGCGATTGTCCTCGCGAACCCGCCGGACCACCAACGTGATGAAGTCCTCGCCGGAGTCCGCCTCGATCCGGCGCAGCGCTTGCTCGGCCTCATTCAGAAACTCCGCGACCCGTTCCTCCGGAGACCCGGACACGAAGCGCACGTTCGCAGTGATCGTCGTGCCCTCGGGCTGCGGGAAGAACGCGAACCCGAGTCGCCCGCCCGCCAGGAGTCCGACGATCAGGATCATCGCGGCGAATGCGATGCTGAACACGGTGCCCCGATTCTCGACCGACCACGCGATCATGCGTCGGTAATGTTCTTCCCGGAAACGGTTGACTGCGACGTCGACTGCGCGGCGCAGCTTGCCGGGGCGCCGTTCCGCGGTGCCCTGCAGGGAATGCCTGAGGTGGCCGGGCAACACGATGAAGCACTCGAGCAACGACGCGATGATGACGCAGATCACGACGAGCGGGATGGCGAACAGGATGCTCCCCGTGGTGCCCCCGATCGCCATCAGCGGCAGAAACGCGGCGACCGTCGTCAGGGACGCCGCCGCCACGGGCGCGAACATGCTGAGTGCCGCGCGCTCCGCGGCCGCGGCCGGGCCGTCGCCCTGCTGGAACAGCGTGACGGACTCCTCGCCGACGACGATCGCGTCGTCGACGATGATGCCGAACGTCATGATGAGCGCGAACAGCGTCATGATGTTGATCGATCCGCCGAACAGCCACAGCGCAACCAGCGAGGCGAGCACGGACACCGGGATGCCGATCGCAACCCAGAACGCGACGCGCGCGTTCAGAAAGACATACAGCACGACGATGACCAGCAGGATGCCGCCGATTGCGTTGTCGATCATCAGGCCGATGCGCTCGTCGACGATTTTCCAGATCTGATCGTACACAAGGATCTCGACGTTGGGCGGCAACGTCGTGCGGGCCGCTTCGAGCCAGGCCTGCAGCTGCTCGGCGACCTCGATTGCGTCAGCCTCCTCCGCACGCTTGACCGCGATCTCGACCGCCGGTCGCCCGTTGACGATGATCAGCGGCTGGTCGTCCTTCCACCGCCGGCTGATCTGCGCGATGTCGCCGAGCTTCAGAAGCTGTCCCGCCCGATCGGCCGAGACCGGCAGGCCGGCGAAGCCGGTCACTGAACGCTGCTGATCGGTGCTCCGCAACTGACGGGCGATGTCCGCGCCGCCGACCGTGCCGGCGGGCACGTCGGCGCTGCTGACGCCCACCTTCGACGCGATGTCGCCGAGCGACAAATCGAGCTCGATCAGGCGATCCGCGCTCACCTCGATCGCGATCTCTTCCTCGGGCAACCCGGTCACGTCGAAACGCCCCAGACCCGCGGCCCGCAAGTCGCGCTCAAGGCGTTTCACGAGCGGCCGGAGTTGCTCGAGCACCGGGCCGACGACCAGCAGCTTCGCGACTGGCTCGGTGCGGGTCGCGAGGGTGATACGCGGCTCCTCGGCACTGGCGGGCAGGTTGCGCACCTGGGCGACCAGGTCCTTCGCCTGCTCGAGCGCATTCGTCATTTCGATGCCCAGCGGGAACTCGAGCGTCACTTGGGACAGGCCGGTGCTCGACGTCGAATCGATCGTGCGCAGTCCGTCGACGCCGATCAGCCGGTCTTCCAGCGGCTGCGTGATCAGCGCCTCGACGTCTTCGGCGGACGCACCCGGCCACGTCACGCTGACGTTGACCAAATTCAGCGCGAAGCTCGGCAAAAGCTGGCGCGAAAGCTGCGCGGTAGCCCAGATGCCGAGCGCGATCATGCTCAGCATCGCCAGGTTCGGCGCGACCGGGTGACGAATGAATGCGCGAATGATGCCGGCCACGCGCTTGCCTACGAGCCTTCCGCGGTCACGGTATCCGACGGTTGCATCAGCAGACCGTCCGCGGCGTTGGACAGCTTGGTCACCACAATCTGGTCGGTGTCGCCGAGCTCGGGCGAGCGTACGAGGACCTCCGTGCCGCCAACCGGCAGCGCGCGCTCGCCGACGCGTTCCACCTCGACCATCTGCATGCGATTGTCGACCAGCTTATAGAGCTGGTTACGCCCATAGAGTGCCTCGGCCGGCAACGCGATGACGTCCTCCTCCGGTGGCAGATCGAGGTAGACGCGCACCGTGCTGCCGAGCCGCAGCGCACGCGGCGGGGTCTCGAACCGGACGAAGCTGTCGACGCCGCCGGTCGCCTCGCGCGTCTGTCCGGAGATCCGGACCAGCTCCCCCCGGATGCTCTGCTCGCCGGCCTGCACGAGCGCCGACAGCGGCGCGCCGGCGGCCAGGCCTTCCGTGACGGACTCGGCGTAGCGCGCCGGAATCTGGGTACGGACCTCTATCGACGCCGGATTCTGCAGGCGCAGCAGCGAGTCGTCGGCCCGCACGCGATCGCCCTGGGATACGTCGAGTTCGGAGACGACGCCGTCGAAGGGCGCGCGCACCTCGGTGCGCTCGAGATCGATCCCGGACTGGTCGCGCACCGCGCTCGCGCGGGACGCCTGCGCCGACAGCTCGGTCAGCTGGATCTCGACCTCCTCGACGGTCAGCTGCGCCTGGTTGACCGCGAGCTGCTGGCGCTTCAGGTTCTCCGCGGTCGTGTCGAGGTCGGCCTGCGACAGCAGTCCCTGCCCCGCAAGCTCCCCTGCACGCACCTGGCGCGTCTCGGTCAGTTCGAGCAGCTCCTGCTCCTTGGCCAAGGCCTGCCGGCTGCGCTCCAGGCGCTTCTCGGCAAACGCGCGCTTCGCGAGCACCTCGCGCAGGTCGGCCTCGGCCTGCTGCAGCTCGAGGCGCACGTCGCGGTCGTCGAGCACGATCAGGACCTCGCCCTCGGCGACGGTCTGCCCGTCGAGGACGTTCACCGCCGTGACCAGGCCGTCGATGCCGGAGCTCAGCCGCGCATTCTGCGGCGACTGCACGCTGCCGAACAGTTCCAGCGTCGGCCGGAGCGTCTGTCGGACCGCGGGCCTCACGTCGACCACCCATGCGCGCTCGGGTCGCTCCAGCGGCGCCGAGCGCTCGCGACTGGCGATCAGAACGACCGTCACGACCACCGCGACGGCCAGAATCAGGACGGAGGGCCTGCGCCAGGGGATACTCTTCATGCCGTGTAGCTTACACGGAATCGCCGCGGCGACTCTGTCGGCAAACTTTACAGCCGGTTCCGCGACGCGAGTGATGCCCTGCTCTTAACACACGCATATACAAGAANNCTGGTGATCGCCTGCTCTTGGCACACGCATACTAAAGAATTCGTTCCGCGCGCGCTCGCGGATCAACGAACGAAGGTGATCAAGTGGGGATCATCAATGAAAGGTGCAGTCCCCGGCCTCCACCGGCACGATCGGTGCCGGCCGGCCCTGGACTCGGCCAGATGATCCAGGGCACCGTCAAACCGCGTGACGGAATCTCTTTAAGAGCTTCTGGTCGTATACGAAGCCGAAACCGGGGCCATCCGGCACGCGATAGCGGCCGTTCTCGATCGGGTTCTGGTTCTCGATCATCCGGTAGAAGAAGGGGTCCATGTCCGGCATGTAGACCTCGATGCCATGCCTGATGCCGTCAGGCGACGCCGCCATCAGGTGCCCGGCCACCTGGGGCTGCTGGTGCACGGCCATCTCGATGCCGAAGGCCTGCGCGAGCCCATACACTTTTCGCCAGGCCGTCGGGCCACCGCCGTACCCGGGATCGTAATTGCACACGTCGATCGCGTTGTCCGTCATCAGGTAACGGGCCCCGTCGATCGTCACCTCCGACTGCCCGGCGCAGACCGGCAGACCGGTCGCGGCACGCACGCGGGCCATGTCGCGACGCGCGCGACACGGCTCCTCGAGCCAGCGCAGGTCGAGGTCCTGCACCAGGCGGCCGAATTCGATCGCCTGGCCGACATCCCACGCCAGGTTCGCGTCGGCCTGCAGCATGAAGTCCGGTCCGACGGCATCGCGCACGACCCGCACCCATTCTGCATCCTGCGCGGGCGTGTACGGCGGGCGCCCGGGCTTCAGCTTGACGCCGGCGTAGCCCAGTTCGACCAGTTTCGCCATCTTGTTGCCGAAGGTGACCGGGTCGTAGTTCGGGCCGGGGTGTCGGTAGCGCTGATCGAATGTCACGACCGGTAGCTCTGCGCTGTAAGCACCCCACATCTGGTAGCACGGCGCTTCCAGCGCTTTTCCGACCGCGTCCCAGAGCGCGGCGTCGACCGCCGCCAGCGCGCGGGCGAACTGAGGCAGCACCGAACTGCCGACGCCGCGCGCGAACTCTCGATCGAGTAGCAGCCACGCGCGCTGCCAACAGCGCTCGACCTGCATCGCGTCCATGCCTGCCAGTAGCGGCGCGAGGCCTTCCTGGATCAGTTGCGGGACTCGATCCCAGCTATGCCAGAAGAACGTGTAAGCCTCGCCGATGACGCCCTGCTTCGTGTAGACGCGGACGAAAAGGCGCGGGAACGCCGCACCCGTCTTCGTGCCGTCGTGCAGCCAGTAGATCTCGAGCGATTCGATCACGAGGCCGCCCGGACCCGGTTCCGGCGGCGGCGGGAAGCGCATGCCGCCGGTGTGCGCACCGGCGAGCGACGACAGCGGACAGCCGGCGGCCGCCAGGCCGAGACCGGCGCGCAGGACGTCGCGACGCTTGATCATCGTTGGATTCTACGGGAAACCCGCCGTACCCGGCTCATTCAACTCGCGAACGGCCCGGTGGACGTGCCTGTCATTTCGTCGATCAACGTGGGGAAAGCCAGGCCGTTCGCCTGGAAATGCTCCACAAAGAACACGTAAGGCACCACCGCCCCGACGATCGCGGCGATCAGGAAAAAAATTTTCATCGGACGCTCCGCATGGATGTTCCGGACCATTCTTGCAAAAAAGCCCCGCCGGAGCGGGGCTTTTTCGCCTGCGTGGACCGCACGCAAATCTACTGGAATGCGTAGCGCCCGCCGAACGACCACGTGGTCGCATCGTCGCCGAGACAGAGCGCCGCGGCCAGCGATATCTGCTCGGTGACATAGTAGTCGCCGCCGAACTCCAGTTCGGTGTCGTTGTCGCTCTCGTCCATCACCCGGTAATTGAGCGTGGCCCGCCCTTCGATCTTGGCGGTCATGCGGCTGCGAACACCGCCCGAGAACATCAGGCCGTCGTCATCGGCGTCGCCGCTCGACGTGCTGACGTCGGTGCGCGTGTAGGCCATGCGCCCGACGAGATCGATCCGTGGCCGGATTGCATGACGATAACCGCCGCCCAGATCGAGGCGAGACGCGTCGACGTTGCCGTCGAACTCGACATCGCTATAGGTTCCAAACGCGAACGCCCTCTTCTGCAGGAACGACACGGAGCCGTCGAGCTCCAGTCCATCGCCATCGACGTCGAACGGGCCGACATCGAGCTCGGTATTCACATAGTTCAGGCGCACGTAATCATACGTGACGCCCTCTGCAAGACTGACACCGGAGGCCAATATGCTCCCGACGAGAAGCGCGACCACTGGTCTGATCATGGCTCTCTCCCATTATGGCAAGCACGATAACGACGCATAGGTTGGCAGAACGGGCCGCATGGGACTGTGAAGTCGGTCACATCCGACCGGCGGTCCAGCGGCGCTGCGGCAAGGCGACATAGCCGCGCCGCGATTCGCAGGAGGCGAATTCGTGCGTCGGATCACATATTCCGAGCCGACGGGAGCGGAGAATTTCCACGGTTTTCAACGGCCGGAGGTACCCAGCATGTTCCGGATCAGCCTACCGCTTGTGATCGCGTTCCACATCATCCTGTTACCCCTTCCTTCAGCGGCCGACGAGGTCGGCATAGAGGTCATCTTCAGCGATGACGAGATCGCAATCATCCAGGGGTATTACCGGCGCGATGACGCGCTGTCCAAGCACGGCCGCAAGAAGAAGCATCTGCCCCCGGGCATCGCCAAGAATCTGGCGCGCGGCAAGCCGATTCCGCCGGGTATCGCCAAGCGCCAGCTGCCGAGAGAACTCGTCGATGCGCTGCCGCCGGCCCCGAATGGTCACGAGCGAGTCATCGTGGATGGAAGAATCCTGCTGATCGAAGTGGCGACTCAGGTGGTTCGCGATATTCTGACGGATGTCGTGATCGGCTAGACCGTCGGCGTCTTCGTCGCGCTCAGTCCACGTATTCGTCGTGTCGGCGCACCCAGGCCATCGACCACGGTAGCTCGTCCTCGCCGCGGCTGACGACCTTGTGTTCAGTCATGACTGTTTCTCCTGAATGACCTCCGGGTGCGACACCACTTTACGGCGGCGAGACCTTCCAGATCCGGCCGTGTTTGTCCTCGGTGATGTAGATCGAGCCGTCTGGTCCCTCGGCTAGGCCGGTCGGCCGATACGCCGCGTCGGCTGGGCTCTTGACCGGCGTCGGGCCGACGAAGCCGTCGGCAAACACCTCCCAGTCTCCGGTGACGCGGCCGTCACGCATCGGCACGAACACCACCTTGAAGCCGCCCTGCTCGAATGGCATCCGGTTCCACGAGCCATGGAAGACGATGAACGCGCCTTGCGCGTAACGTTCGGGAAGCTTGTTACCGGAGTGGAACAGCAGGTCATTCGGTGCCCAGTGCGCCGGGAACGCGATCAGCGGATCCTTGTAGTCGCCGCCCGCGGGCGTCTTGCCGTCGCCGCCGTAGCCCGGATCCCGCATGCGCTGGTTTCTGCGCGGATCGAAATAGCTATACGGCCAGCCGAAATCGTCGCCCTGCTCGGCGACGTGAAACTCCTCGGCAGGCACCTCGGCGTTGTCTTGCCTGGTATAGAAATCGGGATTCAGCAGCCCGATGCTGTCACGCCCGTGCATGACGAAAAAGAGCTTGTCCGCCCACGGGTTCCAGGCCATGGCCACGACGTTGCGCGTGCCCGTGACGTAGCGTTCGCCGTCGCGCACCTGGTCCTGGTAGAGCTGGTCGTCGGAGAATCTCCAGATGCCGGCGGACCGCTCGAGCTGGGGGCACGGGTCGAGGCCGGGAGAGCCGCGCACCATTCTTTCGGTCTCGCAGGCGTTGGAGGGCGCGCCCGAATTGACGTACATGTTGCCAGCGCCATCGAAGGCCAGGCTCTTGGTGCCATGCGAGGCGGTCATCGGGAAGCCGCCGGCGAGCGGCTCGGCGACAGTCTGCGGCACGAGGTTGTCGTCCAGTGCCATGCGGTAGACGACCTGGNNAATACAGGTACCCGCCATGGATGCGCACTTCGCCGGTGATATCGGTCGGGCCGAAGGTCTCCACGCGCTCGGCGACGCCGTCACCATCCCCGTCGCGCATGGCGATCAGCGCGCCCCACGCCGCCTGCTGTCGGAACAGCGGACGCCTGACGAGAAACCGCCGGGCCACGTACACGTCCCCGTTCGGCCGCACCGCGATGTGCCGGGTAGCGCCCGCGCCGGGATGGAACACGGTGGCCACGAAGCCTTCGGGCACCGTGATCGGCGGCAGCGGCTCGTCGGCGGCGCCCCCGGGGACGGCAACCACGCTCGCGACGCCCGCCACGATCAATCCGCGCCATTGACGAATTCGCATGACGAACCTCGCTCGCTAATCGCTCAACGCCGGCAGCGGCTCGTTCTCCTTCGCGTAGACGCTGAAGCTCGAGTCGTTCTTGGAACCCCAGGAATCCGGCGGCGGCGCGACGAAGTAATCGGGCAGTCGCTCCTCGATACGCGCCCTGAACGCCGGTGGCAGCTCGTCCGCGGACCTCAGCTTCGTCATGAAACAGCTGAACACCAGGTTGCCTTCGGCCTGGCCCTGCCGCATCCACGGCAGCCACGGCCCCACGCGTGTCCAGACGCCCGAATAATCGGCACGCGTAACGTCCGGGTTCTCCAGCTCGGCGAGGTCTGCGACGCGCTGGAAGATCTCGGCGATGCGCATCACCGGGCCGGAGGACTCGCGCGGCCACACCTCGGGCTTCAGCTCATTCGGGAACATCGTGTGCACCTGGAAGTCCGAGAACAGCTTGTCGCCGAAATTCGTCCAGCCGAGCGGCAGCGGCACCTCCATCAGGTTGCCGTCGAAGTCCATCTCGATCGCGGTGCCGACCTTCTCGCTGACGATCATGTGCGCGTTGACGGTCATATTGTGGATCGACTTGACGTCGCACTCCTCCTTTGTGAAGGGATTGATCCACTTGTCGAGATACTCGCCCGTCTTGAGGTCCTTGTAGAACGCGAGCTCACGGTTGAACACGTGGTAAGACGTGTCCGACTTGCGCTCCGTGCGCAACACGCCGTAGCCCTCGACACCCATCAGCGGCCGCAGCGGCCGATCGCGACGGAAGTCGGCGAACACCATCCCGGCAAACCAGCTGGGCGTCTCGACGGTCGGATCGAGGTCGCCCATCAACTTGATGAAGGCGCGCATGCTCTGCACGGGGTCGCTGAAGTCGATCGGCTCGCGCCGGACCGCTGGCGCCGACGGCGGTGGCGGCGCACAGGCCCCCAGCAGCGCCCCGCCCGCGGCCACCCCGCCGGCCTTCATTAAAGAGTCCACCATCTCGCGCCGCGAGCGCGGCCGGCTCAGCCAGTTGGTATTCACGGGAGTTTCTCCGCTCGAGTTTTTCAGGACCTCCTTGTAGACGAAAGCCGGACCGATTACCAGTCGGGAATTGGTGTCGGAGCGCATTTCCGGGAAAATGCGGCCTGATCCCGAATCTGTGGAGAAGATCGATGAACAGACCGTCACGCCGCATGGAGTCGACCCGGGTGGCTGCCCTGGTCCTGCTTGGCCTCACGCTGGCCGACCCGGCGCCTGCCGGCGGGCACACCGGGCCAAAAAAACCGCCGGCGGCGATCAGCATCGACGCGGCGAAACGCATGGACATCGCCGGCACCGTGTTGGTCACCGGTTCGAATCGCGGCATCGGGCTCGAGCTGACCCGCAACTATGCCCAGCGCGGCTGGAAAGTCATCGCGACGGCGCGCAAGCCAGACAAGGCGGTCGAGCTGAACGAGATCGCGGCCGAGTACGACAATGTTATCGTGGAAGAGATGGACCTGATGGACCACGCCGGCATTGACGCGCTCGCCGAGCGGCTGCAGGACACCCCGATCGACGTCCTCCTGAACAACGCCGCGATCCTCGGCGAGCCGAACGACCAGAACCTCGGCAGCTTCGACTATGACCTGTTTCGGCGAGTCATCGACGTGAACGTGATTGGCACGGCGAAGATGATGGAGGCTTTCCTGCCGCATGTCGAGAAGAGCCAGCAGAAGAAGATCGTCGCGATTACCAGCACACAGGGCTCGATCTCGTCGGTGCGCAGCGGCAGCCTCGCGTTCTACAATACGAGCAAGGCCGCGCTGAACATGATCGCGCGCTCTAGTTCGCGCGCGCTGAGGAAGAAAGGCATCACGGTTGCGCTGGTGTCCCCGGGCGCAGTCGACACCGACATGATGAACCTGGCGCTGGACCGCGCGGGGGTCAGCTTTAAACTGCTGACGCCACAACAGAGCGCCGAGGCCGTCATCAACGTGATCGATCAATACGGAATCGACATGACGGGGCGCTTCGTGTCGCACACCGGCACCGAGATCCCGTGGTGATCGAGGGGGAGTGAACCGTCATGAAAGCCATCTGGAAAGACGCCATCATCGCCGAGTCCGACGACACCATCGTCGTGGAGGGGAACCACTACTTCCCCACCGAGTCGGTCAACCGGGACCTATTACAGGAGAGCGATACCACGACGTCGTGCCCGTGGAAGGGCACGGCGAATTATTATCACGTCGTCGTCGGCGGCGACACCAACCGGGATGCGGCATGGTATTACGCCGAACCCAAGGAGGCGGCGAGCCAGATTCGCGGCAGGATCGCCTTCTGGAAAGGCGTCAAGGTCGGGTGATGGACGTCAGACACCGGTTATCGACCGGAGTCCGACATCCAATCAGACCATTAACGCGGGTCGAGGCCCAGCAGGAACTCCTTGCGGGTGTCGGTGTTTGTCTTGAAGGCGCCGCCGAGCGCCGTGGTCGTCGTCTCACTGCTGGCGTCCATCACGCCACGGGCCTTGACGCAGTAGTGCTCGCCGCTGATGCTGACGGCGACGTCGTCCGTCTCCAGCAGCGTCTGTAACGCCAGTCGCACTTGCTCCGTGAGTCGCTCCTGGATTTGCGGCCGCTGCGCGAAAAAGCGGACGATCCTGTTGATCTTCGAGAGGCCGATGACCTTGTGCTTCGGGATGTAGGCCACCGTGGCCCGCCCGTCGATCGCCACGAAGTGGTGCTCGCAGGTCGAGAACAGCTCGATATTCCTGATCTTGATCATCTCGTCGACCTGCATCTTGTTCTCGACGACGGTGATTTTCGGGAACTGGCGGTAATCGAGGCCCGAGAAAATCTCGTGGACGTACATCTTGGCGATCCGCCGCGGCGTGTCGGACAGACTGTCGTCGCTGAGGTCGAGGCCGAGGGTGCGCATGATCTCGCGGAAATGGGCCTCGATCCGGATTTGCTTGTCCTCCTCGCTGAGTCCGGTCGGGACCAGCGGCGTCTCGAGGCCCGCCTTGCGCAATGCGTGCATGACCAGCGCCGCCTCGGCCCGCAGCTCCGGGTCGGGGTCGGCAGATGCCGAAGCCGCTGCCGTCGGCAGCGTAATCGGGTTGTTGCCGGACTTCGCCAGCCCATGCAGTGCTCTCACAGTATTCTCCCGCCTGTTGGCCCGCGGCCAACCGCGGGCGAAGTTTTCGGATAAGGCACGCCGTATGTTAGGCGGCCCATTCGTTATTACGTCGAATCGAGCAGTTTGGATTGGCCGATCCCAGAATGCCCGTTATCCGGCAATCGGCATCCGGGACGACATGTTCACCAGGGCACGGTCTCGCCGCTGTACTTGTAGAAACCGCCCGACATCTCCGGGGTGAAATTCTCGATGACCCCGATCATCCCGCGGACCGAGACCGGCCTCTCCACCTTGCCCGGCAGCGGCAGATTTCGGGTGCGATCGTCGATGATCAGGCCCGGCGAGAACAGCCCGACCATGATCCCGTTGTTCTTGACCTTGGTCTGCTCGGCCAGCGTATGCATGAACATGTTCAGCGCGGCCTTGCTGCCCCGATAGAAGAAGCTGCCGGGCCCGTAGCTGTCCTCGATCGACCCCTGCAGGCTCGACACCGTCATGATCTTCTTCTGCTCGCTGAGCTTGACGCTGTCGAAAAATGCCTCGGCCATCTTGAGCGGGCCGATCGCGTTCGTCTCCGCGTACAGCTCCCACAGGTCATAGTTCAGATTCGAGAAGAACGAACCGGCGATCTGCAGATTGTCGCCGAAAAAGCCGGCGTTGTTCAGCAGGACGTCGATCGGCTGGTCCTTGTACTCCTTCGCGAGGGCGTCGATCATGTCATGCCGCAGGACGTCGAGTTGCTCGATCGTCACGTTCGGGTGGTCCGCCGCCAACTCGGCCAGCGCGTCGGCATCGCCCGGCCGCCGGCAGGTCGCGATGACGTTCCAGCCGAGCGCGGCGTATTGACGCGCGAATTCGAGGCCGATGCCGCGATTGGTGCCGGTGATCAGGACGGTCGGCGCATCGGGATCCATATCGGCGACGGCCGATGCCGGGAACGACACCGCGAGACACACGAGTAAACAAATCGACCAACTGGCGCTGCGCCGGGGATGCTTCATCAGTTCCTTCTCCTTGCTCTTGATCAGTTTCAGGCGTCTATCAATGTGTCACCGCGTCGACGCGCTCCAGCCACGCGCGCAGCCGCGGGCGGGCGTTGATCTGATCGCGCTGCCACGGGCTGATGTCCGACCGCAGGCAGTGCAGGATGCCGAACAGGCCGATGTCGGCAACGGTCGGCTGCTCACTGATCCAGAAGCCCGACTCCGGCGCCACCCCCTCGAGCTGATCGAGGTGCATTCGGAACATCCGCCAGCATCCGTCCTGGCCGGCGCGGATGAATTCCATGACCGACATCTTCTTCAATATTCGCCTGCGCAACAGCCCGGGCAACCAGCCCCTCAGCCAGCGCGGCAGCGAACCGAACTGCTCAGTGCGGACCGCGTCCCAGTTGCGGTCGTCGAACCAGCGTGCTGCGAACACGTAGTAGCCGAGCACGCGGTCGGCGTAGTCTTCCCATAGCCATGCAGCCGCGGCNNGCCGCGGCATGCTGGGGATCGGCGGGTATCAGGGTCTTCTTGGTGAGCGTCTCGAGGGCCTTCAGGATCTCGGTCGAGTCCGGCACCGGCCGATCCTCGATCAGCAGCACCGGGACCTGCGCGTTCGGGTTGTATTGCTTGTGATCCGAGGGTCGCAACGCGTGCCTTCGCTCGTACTGCAGACCGTGAAACTTCAGTGCCCGATGAATCTTCAGGCAGAACGGCGACAGGCTCTCCAGCCCGTGTGCGTCGGGGCCGAGCTCGCACAGCACCAGTCTTGGCGTGGCGTTCAAGACCTCACCACCCCCGGGCCGACGCCGAGCACGAGCGCTGATTCTCGTTCCATCTTTTCGCTCTTGCGCGCAAACCTCGTTGCTTTCAGGTCCCATTTTCGCACGGCTCGCGCCTTGACGCTGGCTATCGAACCGTGAAGTATCACTTCATGATCGCGCGCAGGATTTTCGTGCCGCTGGCTGCCGCCGCGCTCCTCGCGTGCGGATCCGTCCGCGACGAGCCCGATTCGGCCGGCTTGGCGCCGGCGCCGCAAGCGTGGCCCCGCGGCCAGTTGCCCGCAGCGGTCGTGCCGCGCCGCTACCGGTTGGACCTCACGATCATCCCCGATCGGCCGCGCTTCGGCGGCCGGGTGGAAATCGACGTGGACCTGGCCGGACCCAGCCGTGGCTTCTGGATGCACGGCAAAAACCTCGAAGTCCGCAGCGCCGAGATCGCGGCCGCGAATCGCGAACCAATCATAGCCCGCTTTTCGGAGGTTGAATCGGAGGGTGTCGCGTGGTTGGGCTTCGACGACGAACTGCCTCCCGGGCCGGCGACGGTCGCGTTCGAGTACGAGGCGGACTTCGAGGACTCGTTGAACGGCCTGTACAGGGTCGCCGTCGGCGACGACCACTATGCGTTCACGCAGTTCGAGAGCATCTATGCGCGCAAGGCTTTTCCCGGTTTCGACGAGCCGTTGTTCAAGACCCCGTTCTCGATATCGGTGACGACCCGCGCGGACTACCGCGCGCTGAGTAATACCCGCGCGATCGGGCAGCAAGCGCTCGCGGACGGCTTACAGCGTGTGACGTATGCCACGACCGAGCCCCTGCCGACCTACCTGGTCGCATTCGCCGTCGGCCCGCTGGACATCGTCGAACACGCACCGGTGCCGCCCAACGGCGTGCGCTCGGCACCGCTGCCGCTGCGCGGCGTCGCCGCGCGCGGCCAGGGCGCTCGACTGGCCTTCGCGCTCGAGAACACGGCGCCGCTCCTCGCGCATCTGGAGGCGTATTTCGGCCGCGCCTATCCGTACGACAAGCTCGACATCGTTGCGGTACCGGACTTCTCGTCGGGCGCGATGGAGAACGCGGGGCTGATCACCTATCGCGAGTCGATCCTGCTGTTCGACGATCCCGCGCCCTTCAATCAGCAGCGGTTTTTCGGCCTGATTCACGCGCACGAACTGGGCCACCACTGGTTCGGCAACTTCGTCACGATGCCGTGGTGGGACGATATCTGGCTAAACGAGGCATTCGCCTCCTGGATCCAGGCCAAGTCTGCGCAGGCGTGGCGACCCGAGTTTCGGTACGAGCAGTCGGTACAGTCGCGAGCGTTGCGCGCGATGGCCAACGACAGCCTGGTCAGCGCTCGACAGATCCGCGAGCCCGTGAATGACCGGGACGACATCTTCACCGCGTTCGACACGATCACCTATCAGAAAGGCGCAGCGGTCCTGCAGATGTTCGAGCGCTATCTCGGAGCGGAGACATTCCGGGCCGGTATTCAGGCACACATGAACCGTTTCGCGTTCGGTTCGGCGACGGTTTACGACCTGCTGGACTCGCTGGAATCCGCCGCGGGCCCGGACAAACCCGTTCGCGAGCCTTTCGAATCCTTTCTGTTCCAGCCCGGCGTGCCGTACCTCGACGTGGCCAGCGCCTGCAGCGAAACCGGCGTCGAACTCGAGGTCAGCCAGCAACGCTACCTCCCGATCGGATCGGCCGGCAATCGTGACCGGACCTGGCAGGTCCCGGTCTGCCTGATCCTCGGCATGGAAGGAAAACGCGACGAGCGCTGCGTACTGCTGACGGACGCGCGCCAGCGGTTCGACATCCCAGTGTCGGGCTGCCCGGACTGGCTGCTGCCGAACGCCGGCGGCGCGGGCTACTACCGGTGGATCTTCCCCGACGAAATGGCGGCGCTCGGCGATCGCTTCACGAGCGGGATGGACGCCGGCGAGCGACTCGCTTACGTCGATAGCCTGCTCGCCGGCATTCGGGCCGGAAGGCTGGCGCCCGACCTGCTGTTCGACCGGCTCGCGGCGCTGGCCCGCGCACCCGAGCGCGACCCGGTCAAGGCTGCGAGCGACGCCTACGAGCAGATACTCGACTTCCTCGTCGACGAGGACATCGCAGCTCCGGCTCGGCGGTTCGGCCTCGAGGCCTTCGCGCCACGGCTCACCGCCCTCGACGATCCGGATCATCCGCTCTCGCCGTCAGACATCGCATTGCTGCGCGCGAACCTGGTCGAACTGCTGGCGATGTCTATCAGGGATGCACCGACTCGGGCGCGACTGCGTCACCAGGCGCTGCGTTACCTCGGCTATCCCGGCGGCGCGGATCCGGACCGGGCGGCGCTCGACCCGGACCTGCTGCGGCCGGCATTGATCGTGGCCGTGCAGGACAGCGAACCCGAGTTCGTCGAATTCCTGATCGCCGAAATGCGCCGCAGCGACGACGCCCGGCTGCGCCAGGCCGCCGCCAAGGCACTCGCGCACGCGATGGACCCCGCTGCCGTCGGTCGGTCGCGCGAATTCGCGCTGAGCGGCGACCTCCGCGGCAACGAGTTTCAGACCTGGGCGACCTTCCAGCTCAACCCGGACAGCCGCGCGCAGAACTGGCCATGGCTGCAGGCGAACCTCGGGCGGTTCATGGACGTCGCGTCGCCGCGGGTGCGGCGGCAGGCTCCCGAGTATTTCGGCCGCTGGCTGTGCGCCCGGGACGACGCGCAGCGGCTGCGCAGTCTGTTCGACGAGGTCGCGGATGATTACCCGGTCAGCCCGCGCAGCGTCCAACAGGCGGTGGAGACGATCGAGCTCTGCGCGGCCTTCAAGGCGACCCAGGGGCCGGCCGTCCGCGCCTACTTCGCCCGCGACTGAGTCATCACTGCCCGGGCCCCGGCGAAGGCTCCCCGGGACGGGCTCTTCAAGTTCGCGCTGGTCCTCGCGATGCGCGGGGATCGACGCTGCACGCGCGGTAGCTACTCGACGCTGCACGCGCGGTAGCTACTCGCGGCCCCCGACGATCTCCGCCCAGTAGGTGTTGCCCTGCTCGAAGCGCGCCGGCCAGCGCGCGCCGAGGCGCGGGTTGAACATCAGCACCAGGGCGAAGCACTCGCTCAGCTCGCCGTCCACGCCGGGCACGCCCGTCATGAAGTAGCACATTCGGTCCTCCCTGCCGGCAGTGCCCTCGGTGCGCCACTCGCCGGTCGCGCCCTGCGGACTGGTGATCGTCTTGTCGGGGTTGAACCGCGCATCGACTAACACGACCGCGCCGTCGACCTTGATCTCGTAGCGCGTCGTGTTATTGAAGAGGAACGTCCAGTACTCGGGGTGCGCGTCCCCCTCGAGCGGATGCGGCCGGCCTTCCAGGAACCCGACCTGGATTTCGAGGTCCTCGCGGCCCTTGACCGGCGCGAACGTTTTGATGACCTTGCCGAATTCCAGGTTCTTATCGGCCTTGGGCGACATGCAGTACATCCACTCGAACGGGTGCACCCCGACGCGCTCCAGCGAGTAGCAGAAGTTGCGCTTGTCGCGCATGCGCCAGATGCCCTGCAGGCCGCGGTTGTTGCCGGTGATCGTGCCGTCCTCGTTGAAATAGGCGACGAACGAGTAGGTCTCGCCCTTGTCCCGCGGCAGCGTGAACTTGACGGTGTTCTCCATGTATTGCGCCCAGAATTCCGGGCGCTCCGTCCGCAGTTCCGCATCGAGGCCGCCGCCGGCCAGCGCGGGCGAGGCAGGCTGGTCCCAGTTGACGGACCCGCTCGCCCGCATGACGTAGGCGACCAGCGCCATGACCTTGTCCGCCGGGATATCGACCGCAGCCATCGCGTTGCCGGGCACGACCGCGCCCGGGTCCTGCACGTACGCGGCGAACAGCTCGGGCGTCCATGTCTCGTCGGCCCGCCGCAGCGCTTCGGAGTACTGATAGCCCGGCCTGCTGCCCTGCCGGCGCTGGAACAACTCGTGCAGATTCGGGCCCGCCATGTCGCCCTGACCCTCGCGCAAGGTGTGGCAGAAAGCGCAGTATTGCTGCCAGGTCTGCTCGCCCGAGACCGGGTCCGCGGCCCTGAGCTGCGCTTCCGTGAACTCCTGCGCCGAGGCACCCGTCGTCAGCAGCGCGGCCGCGATCGTGATACAGCTCACGCGCCAGCTATGCATCCGCCTCTCATTCAATTTCTCACCTACCCGTATCGGGGCTGTCACTCATGGTCGCCGGTCAATGGCACAAACATGACCGGCAGCACGTCTCGCTCACTGACCGCGCCCCGCTCGTCCTTCTCGATCAGCACCAGGTTCTGGTAGCCGAAGCCGCCCCGCAGGGGAATGATCATGCGCCCACCCGGCCTGAGCTGCTCGAGCAGCGGCCGGGGCACTTCCGCAGCCGCGGCCGTCACGATGATCCCATCATACGGCCCATGCTCGGGCCAACCCGCGTAACCATCTCCGACCCGCACGTGGACGTTGTCGTAGCCGAGCCGCGCGAGGCGTTCCCGCGCCGCGTCACCGAGCGGCTCGACGATTTCGACGCTGTACACCGCCGCGCACAGCTCCGCCAGTACCGCGGACTGGTAGCCGCAGCCGGTGCCCACTTCGAGCACACTGCCGTCCGGCGGCAAGTCCAGCAGATCGGTCATGGCCGCGACGATATAAGGCTGTGAGATCGTCTGACCGTGACCGATCGGCAGCGGTCGGTTCAGGTAGGCGGCGCCGCGAAGGCCGGGGGGCACGAATTCGTGGCGCGGTACGTTGCGAATCGCTTCCATGACCCGCGGGTCCAGCTCTTCCTTTCCGAGCGCGCGGCGCGTATCCCGGACCTCGGCCTCGATCTCCCGGAGCAGACGATTGCGCCGAACTTCGTATTCTCCTTCCACGGCCCGGGCGCCTCCTCCTTCGACCACACCGGGGGTCGGCCCCCCATCTTTCCTCCCCCTATGTTAGGGGATTCGACCGCCGAAACGGGGTTTCTTCCCGGTGCCGGCGCCAAACTCAATCGGGTATTCATGGCGCTTCACGCCTGTCTCGGCCGGCAGGAGAGCACCGCACCATGGGGGGGAGAACATGTTCACCAGAAGACGAATACTGCAATCCGGCCTTGCCGCATCGATCGCCGCTTCCGTGCCGGGCCAGCGCTTCATCCGCGATGCCTACGGTACGCCGCTCGCCGTCGGACTGAGCGACCCCGAGCTGCAACCCAAGTTCGTCGAGCCGGTGCCGAACGCACTGGACCCTGGATTCTTCTTCGAGCCGGTAAAGCAGGGCGCCATGGCGGGCAAGTTCAATGTCTACGTTCAGGAGACCGTGCAGCATACCGGGCTGATCGACCCGCGCAACGGCCGCAGGCTCAGCACGGCGGTCTGGGGCTACGGCTACGACGACGACCGCGGCGTGACCTGGCCCGGACGCACGTTCCAGGTGCGGAGCTATGAGCCGACGACCGTGCGCTGGAACAACGCCCTCGGCCGCCAGCACCTGCTGCCGGTCGACACATCATTGCATTGGGCATACAGCCTCGCCGGCTACGAGCATTACTCGATCAAGCGCAACGGCGTGCCGATCGTGACTCATCTGCACGGCGGGCACAGCGACTTCCAGTTCGACGGCAACCCGGAGTTCTTCTGGAGCCCGGACTACGAAATCATCGGCCCGCAGTGGAACGGCGAGATCATCAAGGATTTCGAGTACCTGAACGACCAGCCGGCCGGAAACCTGTGGTACCACGACCACGCGCTCGGCATCACCCGGCTGAACGTCTACGCCGGCATGGCGGGTTTCTATTTCGTGCGTGACGCCATCGACACCGGCGACGCCTCGAATCCACTCGGCCTGCCGGCGTTCCCGTACGAACTCGCGTACGCGATCCAGGACCGGATGTTCACCGACCGAGGCGACCTGTTCTACCCGGCGTTCCCGGGCGACCCGTTCTACGACGACTTCATCATCGGCGAGGGCGTCAGCCTGCCGCCCGACGTCTTCCCAGGAGGCGGGCCGACGGCGCTCGCCGAGTTCTTCGGCGACCACATGGTAGTCAACGG
>JABAOE010005145.1_pt1 | contig 22201 bp, 20 predicted proteins | sample 7062141 | NCBI WGS metagenome assembly JABAOE01 (sample SAMN14538627, study PRJNA623070) | marine sediment metagenome | biome: marine biome [ENVO:00000428]; feature: marine pelagic biome [ENVO:01000023]; material: deep marine sediment [ENVO:00002113] | place: India: Gulf of Khambhat ... | reverse complement strand
GTGTCACAGTTTTGACGCAGCTTCGTGAATAAGCCGTTGAAAATATTAAGTAAAATCGTCTTTACATAACACTGAAGAAAAGCGGCTTAAGGTCAAGAATATAAAAGAGATTATAGTTAATCTTATTGAGGCATTTTCGATCGTTTCAACCGGTACCTAAGCGTTCGTATCATAAATTTTGGCCCTGAAACCAGCGCACGTCGCCACAGTCTGCGCGGTTCCTGGACAAGTCTTGGCACCCACTCGAGTCCGAGCTTTTGCCACCCCGGCCCGGCTCTCTCGATGTTTCCGACAAAAAAATCGAACACCGCGCCGATCGGGCCGGCAAAATTTACCCTTAGTTCTGATTGGTGTGCGTGCAACCACTTTTCCTGTTTCGGTGCCGTCATGCCGACCCAGAGAACATCGGGCGAGCAGTTGTTGATGGCGGCAATCATTCTTCGATTGTCCTCGTCAGAGAACTCGGATTTGAATGGCGGCGAATACGTTCCCGCGACCGTGATGTTCGGAAATATCTGAGACATTTTCTGCCGAATTTGGACAAGCGTGTCCTCGGTGGACCCAAGAAAGAAACAGCTGGTCCCTCCCTCCCGGTTCAACGCCTCGTTGACACCAGTGAAAACATCCGTGCCGGTAATGCGATCACGGATATTGCCGCCTAATATTCTTGATGCGTATACGATGCCGACGCCGTCGGCAGTCAAAAAATCTGCGCAATTCAAGGAATTATGGAAAACCGAGTCGCCAGCCGCGATTTCGGCTGAATGCGGGTTGAGACAAGCAAAGTAGCGACNNTAGCGACATTTCTTGCTATCCGTCAGCACCCATTCTGTGACGCAGTTCACAATTTCAGGCACTGGACCACAATACACCTGATAGCCGATAACATCCTCAGAATCTAAGGGCATAATGCTCCCTCAACTAACGCCCGCTAGTGCCATCATAGCGTATGTCACCTCGGACGGGCGGCGATGAATTTGGCGGTTTAGAAACAGTTGCGATCTACGGCGGAAGCGCGTAGAAATCAATCAACTACAACAATGAATTAAGCTGATTTTAAGTAGAAGAATAACGCCGTGGAGCGATACACATTTCAAGGAATTGGATTTATGATTTTTGGCCGTTTTGTGACTGCCGCAGTCGTCGCGTTCGCGCTTGCGTCGGCTGCCCTTGCCCAGGACTTGCCGCCGGGCAACGACTCAACCACGCACTACAGGATCCAGCCGGGTGACTTGCTGGAAATTTCGGTTTGGCGCGAGGAGTACCTCGAACGGGAAGTCATTGTTCAGCCCGACGGCAGGGTGTCGTTTCCCCTCGTTGGCGTTCTGGACGCGGCCGGTACTACGGTAGAACAGGTCCAGGCACGGGTCGCGGAGCGACTCGCGCAATACATTCCGGATCCTGTCGTCACTGTCTCGATAAAGGAAATCAATGGCAATCGGGTCTATGTACTCGGCCAGGTCAATAATCCCGGCCAGTTCATCATGAATCCGACAATCGACGTTATCCAGGCGCTGGCGCTGGCCGGCGGCACTACACCTTTCGCGGAGTTAAATGAGATCAAGATTCTGCGGCGCGACGGTGGTTCGCAGAGATTGATCGAGTTCCGCTACGCCGACATGTCACGTGGCCGCAATCTCGATCAGAACGTCATTCTGCAAAGCGGGGATGTCATCATCGTGCCATGACCGTTAGCGCCGGCTAACAACAAGAACAGAGGAAGAACATGAGAGTCCGGAGGAGAATTAACAAGATCAGATCTGCTCTCGAGCGGCGGCTGGCCTCTATCCTTGCGGTCACCATGCTGCCNNTCCCGTTGCTGCACAAGCAGACTGGCAGTTCGACCCGGTCCTTCGCGTCGCCTGGGATGCAGACGACAATGCGACTCTGTCACCGCGCACCGACGAGGAGATCGACTTGTCAGGCTACGTCGGGGAGGCAAGCCTGGATGCGATTTACACGTCGCCGAGCACGTATCTGTCGATGCGGCCGATCTTACGAACCCGCAACTATGGTAACGACGTCGAGGCGGACCCCTGGAACGCCGATGACCAGTTCTTCGAGATGCTGGGGCTTTGGGAAGGGGATAGGAATCAGATCCGAATATTTGGTGATTTTGGCCGTGAGGCTATCAGAACCGCGGAAATCGCCGACGCCGACCTTGATACGGACATCGATCCNNGACATCGCAGATGATCAGTCAGGCGTTGTCGATACGTCCCAGCGCCGTGAACGATACCGCATTGGACCAAGCTGGACGCACATCTTTTCCAACGTGTCATCGATTACGACCAACTTGTCCTACCTGACGACGTCCTATGACGACACTGACGCGGCTTTACAGAATCTCTTCGACTTCACGGACATCAGCCTGCGCATAGACTACCGGCGCAACATGTCCGAGCGAAATTCGGCCGAGTTTGGGGCCAAGGTCAGGGACTACAATACCGATCGTTTCGGTAACGATCGACAGTCTTACGAAGTATCCGGTGGGTTTATTCGTCGCCTCTCAGAAACGTCACAATTCAGGGTAAGGATCGGCCTGGAGTCCATTGACCAGGAAGATGTGGGCTTGCCTACGGCCACGATTGACCCGCAGCCGACCGGCGAAGTCTCACTCATAAGAAACCTCGAGACGATTCGCTTTCTGGCCCAGTACCGCAAGCGGGTCAGCGCCAGTGGACGCGGCGTTCTTACGGGGCGTGACGAACTGAACCTTCGGTTTACCCGTGATCTAAATGACAGGGTTACGGTGGGCCTGGGCGCTCGGGCCTACATGACGGACACGATTAGCGGGCTCGCCAACACCCAGGACTATGTGCAGATCCGTGGACAGGTTGCATGGCGAATCTCACGCAGCTTCTTATTGCAGGGCGACTATCGGTATACGGTTATAGACAGGGGCCTAGACGAAGGTGCAGCTGATTCGAACCGCGTAACGCTCTGGTTGTCGTGGCAACCGAACCCGGTAGGCCGAGACGACAGGTTACGGGTCAGTTTCTGACAAGAGAATGAGGGAATAGAAAGTGCAGGATGAAGGATACAGCGTAAGTGAAGTTACGAAACTGGTTAAGCGCCGGCGACGGTTGATCGGCAAGACGTTCTTCGCCTTTGTGGCACTGAGTGTCATCGTCGCATATAGCCTCGATACGCTTTATGTATCCCGGGGCGCCATCGTGATCGAGCGGCCGGAGGTAGACATCCAGTTCCTGCCCGGAACATACCGGGCACCTGACCGGGAACAGCGTATTGCCAGGATCAACGACGAAGTTATGACCCGAGACAATCTCGCGACGATCGTGGAAACGCACAATCTCTACCCGAAAGAACGCGACACTTCGGGACCGGAATCAGTTGTTTCGGAGTTGCGAGATCATTTCGAACTCGAAATGCTCCTGGCAGAAGACGACCCGCGCAATCAGTATGCCGGTGAAGTGACCGGCTTCATTGTCTCGTACTACCACCCTGACGCCCAGACGGCGCGAGACGTTACGCGCGACATTGTCGAATTATTCCTCGAAGGCAATAGAAAGAGGCGGCAGGCTGCGTATCTCGGCACAGCCGAGGCCCTGTCGAGCGAAGCCGAGGAGATCCGCATGACGGTCGCAAGGCTCGAGGCCGAGCTGGCAGAATTCAAGACCGAGAATCCCGGTGCACTACCTGAGGACCGGACATACAACAGGCAGATCGTGGAACGAAAAGAACGCGACCTGACCGAACTCGACCGTGAAATTCGTTCGCTCCAAGAGCGAAAAACATTGCTGCAAAGCCAGCTGGCACAGACTGAACTCTGGGTCACGGTTATCGGGCCAGACGGCGAACCTATACCCACGGCCACGGACCGGTTGCAGGAATTGCAGGGAGAGTACCTGCGCCTGATGGGTATCTACAGTTCGAACCACCCGGACGTCATGCGAGTGCGGCGTGAGATCGAGTCGCTGACTGGCAGCTCGGGCAATCCCGCTTTCCGCCAAGCGCTGGAGGCCCAGTACACTCAAAAGCAGCTCGCACTGACCGATGCGCGATTGCAGTACGGGCCGAACCATCCCGACGTGCTCAGCTTGCAGCGGTCTGTTGCTGCCCTCAAGGACCAGATAGACGCTCTGCCAAAAGACGCACCGGACCTTCCACCGCCTAATAACCCGATATACATCAACCTGGAAGTTCAGCTGAACAGCGTGAACATCGAACTTGCGGCACTGCAGCGAGACAAGCGTGCACTGCAGGCGGAAACCACCCAACTCGATCAGGCCATTCAAATTGCCCCGGAAGTTGAGCGTAAATTCATGGAATTGACGCGCGACCTGGATATTGCCCGTCAGCAATACGAGGATACGATGGCGCGCCGTATGGACGTCGAAAGAGCCGGAGCACTTGAAGCCAGCGAACTTGCGGAACGCTATGTGCTGACCCGGGCGCCGTCGTTGCCGTACCGCCCGGCTTTTCCTAATCGGCCACTAATCATTATCATCGGCTTGTTCTTGGGCATCTCGCTCGGAATGGCTGCCGGTATAATGGCCGAGGCCCTGGACGACACAGTCAGGAGCACCAGGGACATGCGAACGATTATCGGGGCTCCCCCGATTGCCGCGATTCCAATGATTCGAACCTCGGGTGAGGTCCAGGCATTGGCGGTTTCGCGGCGCAAGCTCGCGCTGGCTGTTGGTGGCGCAACCATCGTCATTGCAATCTACGTGCAACTGCAGAGAAGCGGCGTAATCTAAGGACTGGAAAAGGACAACTCGATGGGACGACTGAACAGAGCACTCGAACGAATCAAGCATGACGACCCGGCACAAATCGGTGCAGCCAGACCGAGCCCGAATACCAAACGCCTGCACTCTATTGTCGGCGAGGTTGAAGACCCGATCGCCGGCGACCTGGTGCAAGCGAGCGTCAATCCGCAAGTCATGTACAGAAACCATGTCATCACGAGGGACATTGATCCTGTAATCCAGACGGCTTACAAGATGCTACGTACTCGCATTCTGCAACGCATGCGTGCCAACATGTGGCAAACCATTGCGCTAACCAGCGCCGCGCAGGGCGACGGCAAGTCGGTGAGTTCAATCAATCTCGCGCTTAGTCTGGCTGGGGACGTCAATCACAATGTTTGTCTTGTGGATCTCGACCTGCGTCATTCGAGTATTGCGCATTATCTTGGGCTTAAGCCGAAGTACGGAATCTCCGACTGCCTCGAGCGGCAGGTGCCGGTGGAAGATGCACTGATCAAGACTGATATCGATCGTCTCGTTGTCTTGCCCAATGTCAGAAACGTGACCCAATCGTCGGAGCTGATCTCATCGCCGAAGATGTACGAAATTGCCGCAAAGCTGGCGAGCGATCCGTCACGTATTGTTGTTTACGACACGCCGCCCCTGCTCGCAGCGGATGACATGCTGGCCTTCGAACCGATTGTCGATGCGATCCTGCTGGTCGTAGCCGAAGGGTGCACGCGCCGGACGGACACGATGAAAGCCTTCGAACTGCTGGAAGATTCAAATGTGATCGGCACGGTCCTGAATCGATCTGACGAGCGGACGGCAGCGTATTACTAGAACGCGGCGGGGTGCGCACCCGATCCATGTCAAGCAAGCCCGTATACGCCTTCTACGGCCATCACAAGTGCGCAACGATGTGGTGGAACCGCATCATTGCCCATGTGTGCCGCAAGACCGGGCTGAACTTCCAGGCGGTATATGACAGGCGAGGTTTCGACGGGGACCTGCAACGGTATATCGAAAAAAATCGAATCGACTTCATTTGCCACGGTAACGCCGACATGGAGCATATCGCCGGCCTCGGCGATCTTCGCGCCGTCCATATCATCCGGGACCCACGCGATATTGCAGTATCGGCCTACTTCTCTCACCTGCACTCACACTCGACCAAAGTATGGTCGGAACTCGAAGACTATCGCGAAAAACTCAAGAGCATGTCCAAGATAGACGGACTTACGGCCGAGATTAAGCGGCGCAAGACCGAGTTCGGCCAGCTCGAGTCCTGGAATTACGAACAGCCCAATGTCCTCGAGATCCGCTTCGAGGAAATGGCGGTTTCCAGCTATAACCTCGTCCTGCGCGTTTTTGGACACTACGGACTTGTCAGTGAATCGGACTATCGCTTTTGGCAGCGGTTCAGAGAGCTCTTTTTCTATGTCTTCGACGGTGTCACGGGCAAGGTCGGAACACGACTCACGCGCGGCATTCGACCGGCCACGCTGACCGGGACAGACCTTTTATCTCTTGCCTATCGATTCCGGTTTCAGTCGCTTGCGGGGGGACGCAAGCAAGGCGAAGAGGACGTCAAGAGCCATTTCCGCAAAGGCCGTGCCGGGGACTGGAAAAATCACTTCACGGACGAACACAAGGCCCTGTTCAAAGAGCTTTATCCAGACATTCTGGCCAAGCTCGGCTACGAAACGTCAAACGACTGGTAAGGAATCTGCACGCCATTCTTCAGACCGCGAAGCCGAAATTGCTCAGGTGGTCGCCGAGTGATTCGTTCAATTTGTCGACCTCGGCAGGCGTCAATCCAGACTTCCACGCCTCGTCCGCATCGCGAATACGAAACTTGTTAAGCCGCCCCTGGTACCGGGGCGACCAGTCCAGGTCGCAGTGTCTGCAAATCGCTTCCATGTGGTCACGAGGCCGCCGGACAAAGTCCGTATAACTTACCGTCAGCATGCGTTCGGGTGCCAGGCGCTCTGATTCAATGGCGGTCACGTCAAGCAGGTGTTTCCACACGATTCCCGCAAGAACCAGCGGGTCCTGTCCGGAGCGTTCGAACTCGTCTTCGTACTCCGGAGACATCTCGCCCCACCATGACTTGGCCTCGTTAGACCACCATTCGACTCGCATCAGCGAATACGCCACGGCCCGACCGTCCCTGACAATCTGCACGAAACGACCGCTCGGATCGACCTGGTCCAGAAAATCAATGCGCGCAAAACCCGTGTGCTTGTGCAGAATCCGGTCCCTGCCCTGCCAACGCGCAATGCTATCGAGGTAGTCCCCATAGCGTCTGACGACAGCAGGATCGATATCAGCCCGCGTCAAGACTGACCGGCTCTGGAACAGGCCACCCGTCAGGGCGCGAGGGACTTCGATTGCCTCTGCTGGCATTGGCACGAGTCGCTTCCATCCTTTGAAATCCGCGGCGGTTGTATCGAAGTTTCGAAGTCGTGACAGCCATGATAAGGCCGGCCAACGTGGAAACGTCTCGTTGAGGTTGGAAAACCACGCCAGGTCCGGGTGACTCGCCAGCATTCTGAGAAGCAGCGTTGTGCCGCTGCGGCCGGTACCGAAAAGAAAAACGCTGTCCCGCCGATCCATTGCAGTTCGCCGCTTGGTAGGCCCGTCGCTCAAGAAGACAGGATATTGGCACAATCGCAGCAACAAGGAAATTGAGCTATTGGCGCCAGTTTTTTGCCTCCCCAGGTGTGTTTTCATTTTGCATAATCATGGCTCGAGCAGTCTAGACGTGTAATTGTTCCGGTTCCTTGAACTGGTAATTCTTATGAGCTAGGCTCGACCTGAATCTGAAAAAGGCAAACTTATCCGAAAGGTAAGGACGCAAAGCTACCGGTCTAACGGGATTTCCCAATGACAGCGGGGTTACCAGATACATCGTCGAAGATTTTTGATTTCGACGCTTCCTGCGTTTACCCGTTGCGCCCAGGCCGGGCTTCCGATCCTGAAATGGATCCGGTGTTACAAATACTATGAGGTAGACGTCGATGCATTCTAATCCTGGAAATTCTTATGTTCAGCGGTTGAGGCCGCTTGCCGTTGCGGCAGCTTTGACGATGCTGGCGTCACAGCCCGCGTTTGCGGGTGGTGTCCCGAAAGAGACGTTTCCNNTACCAGATCGGCGCAACACCATTCGACGGGGGGTATCTCGACCCGGAGTACCACAGGGAAATGGCAAAGCTGGACCTCGTCATCATCGGGTCGTCGCTGGAACTCGCCAATCAGGCCGCAGCCTCGATTCGCCGGCTCAACCCGGATGTCATCCTGATCAAGTACACGTCGTTGAGAAGCATTTCCCGTACAAAGGTAGGTTACTCGGAGAAAAAACGCGACAAAGCCTACGCGGAACAGGGTCCGAACCAGACAAATGCGTCAGATTGGTGGGCGCGTGACTACGACGGCAATCACGTCAGCCACTGGCAAAACAACTGGACTGTTAATATCACCAGCTACGTTAAGCCGGATGCCAACGGCGACCGTTTTCCCGAATTTGCCGCAAAGCTCGACTACGACTGGTGGATCAAGTATCCGCAGTGGGACGGTGTCTACGAAGATTCCGTTCACTGGGTACCGCGTACGGCTCACAGCGGGGCACCGATCGACTGGAGTGGTGGCCAGGAGACCGACAGCGAAAAGATCAAATCCGAATTCCGCCTCGGTCACCAGGCCTACTGGAACGAGATGATGAGACTGGCTCCGGGCAAGTTCATTATTGCCAATCATGATTGGTACCGGTCCGAACCTTCAAGCGTCGCCAATTACACGTATCTTCCCGAGTACCACAACAAGATCCACGGTGGCCTTATCGAGATCGTCATGCGGTCTACTGACCTCGAAGGTAAGCCCAGGACCCTCTGGAAACATGCGTTGACCTACTTGCATCGCTCGGAGGGATATTTTCTCGATCCTGACCTGACGACGTTTGTCGTTTCGGGAGAGGAGGACAACTACCGTTTTCACCGTTACGCGTTTGCTACCTGCCTGCTCAGCAATGCCTATTACGACTACGCACCGTCCGACAGATACCTGTACGGCACCGTTACCTGGTTCGACGAGTTTGACCTCGCCGGAACGGCAGGGACCGATTGGCTGGGTCGCGCGCTCGAAGCTCCGCCGGAATCACCCTGGAAATCCGGTGTGTGGCGGCGTGATTTCGAAGGCGGCGTAACAATCGTGAACCCACAGGGCAATGGGGTTGTCACCATCTCTGTCGAGGATGGGTTTCGCAGGATTTCCGGCCGACAGGACCCGCAGGTCAACAACGGCCAGCCGGTCAGCCAGATAACGCTTCTGGATGGTGATGGGATCATCCTGGTTCGCGAGGGCGCCGTAAAAGCGCCTGTCGTGCCGAAACCGCCTGTCCTGCTTGAGGACTAGGCCAAGCGCCTGTCCGCCTTGAGGACTCGGTAACAGGTCCTAGCGATATCGCGTGCGATAGTAGTGGCCTTTGCTCAGGCCTTTACCGTAAGGGCTGCGGGAGATCGGCAGTATGCGGCCCGGCCGGGCGAGGTATTCGAGACGGGCATCACGCACGCACTGCCGTACCGTGCTACGAATGGAACGCAAGGCGATCGAACGCTCGCGTTCACCGAAATAGCCACACTGAACGAGCGTATCGAGCGATGCGGTAAACACCCTGCCCAGGTCATGGTCGACATTGCGATTAAACCAGCGGGTCATCGATTTGAAACCCGAGATCAGCGCCGGGTTGTCGATCCCCTCGAAAAGCGGTTCCATCCCCTGGCGTTCGCGATACCGGTTCGAAAAGACGACACCCTCGAGATCGCGGATATACACTCTGTCGATCAGCGCCGTCGCGCTCGGCCGGATCAGCACATTCTGGGCATGCATCTCCAGCGAGAAGCCCGCACGAAATCCGGCAAACAGCGGGCGAACCAACGGCAGGGCAAGTTGACTACCGAATGCGTTGGCCGCGGCCGACGCATCTTCGCCGAACAGCCGACGTAGCATCGACTCGATGTGCGAGCCAGCGTCCGGCAATTCGGGATCGGGGGAAAACAGCGAAAACAGGGGCATCACGCCTCGCGCCGGCATCCGCCTGAAGATCACGCCTGTGTCGTCGTTCGACAGGCCGAGGAATTCCGGCACGACGTCGCACCCTGCACCGAGCGGGTCTTCCCTCATAATCTTCTGCAAAGATGTCGATAAAATGACGCATTTTTGCGCTATTTGTCTCGAAATGCGACGATCTCCCAGAATTCCGGGCAGGGCTCGCTCGAGGTGGAGTTTCAGCATTAATGCTGTCTCCGGACTCGCGGCAGCGGACAACAGCCCGCCCGGCTCCGGCTCGAAAAACATGGTTCGGTACGAGGCACTCGCCGACACCGTACCGCTCACGACGAATTCCTCGTTCGGCCACCGGTCCGCCTCGAGCGGGTGAACCGGCAGCAACACGTAGCCATCCCGGTGCAGCTCCGACCGGACTCGCCCGGCGATGTCGCTGCCGTCGTCGAAGATGGTGAGTTCACCGTCCGGGATCCTGCGCCATTGCAGGCGGTGATCCGATGCGGTCTCGGGCAACAATGACGCGTCGATGGCCGGCGCGGCCGACGTGCCGAACCGGTTGTTGACGTGTTGTTCGAAGTACTTGAGATCGCCCATGGCCGGCTACCTAGCGCTGCCCCGCTATGCCGAACGCAACGCCGAGCTTGTAGGCTTTTTTCAGAATATCGAAAGCCCAGGACTCCTGGTGCGCCAGCATCTCGAGGTATACGAGCCTTGCGCTACCAATACCCCATTTGCGATCGAAGAAGCGGACATCCCTGAGGGCCGTCAGTCGCTTTATTTCTCTCGGGTCTTCACCGGGCTGGTTTCGCTTGTTCGGCAATTCCGCCGACGGCAGAACCCAGGATTTGTAGCCGACCTCACCGGCGATCCGTTTCGCGATGGTATTCGTGCCGCCGCCCGGCCAACACAGGAAATCGACGGTCTTGCCGAGCTTTGCTTCTATGATTGCCTTTGACTGCGTCAATTCGTCGCGTACCCTTGCCTCGTACTCCATATCTGACTCGATCGTGCCAGGGAATGGCCCGCCGCCGGTGACGCTGTCTGCCAATCGCTGGACCGTCTTCCGCCAGTCCGGCTGCGCGAAGATTCCCGCCGCACCCTGGGCCGAAACAGCATCGACGAGGCTGTCGATCGCATTGGTGTCCGGGGAAAAACGCCTTGCGATCAATGACTTCTCGTGTTCAAAAACAGGCGTGCCCCAGGGGACAAATGCGGCCTGGTCTTCCTGGATGTAGAACGGCTTGCGCTCGGGCCGGGCGTTCCACGCCATCCAGGGATAGTTGGCGGCCGATGATGGTGAGTAATAGTCGACAACCTTCGGTCCCGTGAAATGCCAGGTATGTGTCAGGGAATGCGACTGCACGTCGAGCACGCCCGACGCATCCAGCTGACCGAGCTCGGCCCAATTCATGAAACCGGTTTGTGCAACGTCGGCACTATCGACGCCGGTAAGATCGTCAAGTGTCGGCCGGAGTGTGTCGCCCGGGTCCACAAACTCCGGATTGACGTAGACCGTCCCTGTCATACCGTACTTCTTCAAGAGCGGGCCGACGGTCACCCAATTGTCGAGATAACCGTCGTCGAAAACGAGCGCAGCCGACTTCGGCTTGCACCGCTCGCCGCCGGACATGTGCGCAAACAGTTGGGCAAGCGAAACGGTGCTGTAATCGTGTGCTCGAAGTTGCTGTAGCAGGCACTCGAACGCATCGGCCTGCTCCGACAACTGCCGCCAGATCCAGGATGGTTCGTTCATCCCGACACTGTGAAACGTGAGGACCGGAACGATTTCCTGGTTCGGGAGAATACTCATGTAGCCGTGCACGCCGCTTTGGACTCCAGCGCCGACGCGTAAATTGCCCGGCACTTCGATGCAAGCGACTCGATACTGAAGTCCCGGGTAACCCTGTCGCGCGCAGCGCGACCGTAGTTTTCGCGTCTTTCCACGTTGTCCAGCAGTTCCTCGATGCTAGTCGCCAGTTCCTCCGGACTCTGGGGAGAAACGACGATCCCTTCGACACCGTGCGTCAACGTATCGGGTACGCCACCAACGGCAGTAACGACGCAAGGTAAACCTGCGGCCATAGCCTCAAGCAAGGCGACCGGCTGACCTTCCCGAATCGAGGAACTCACGAAGATACTCCACCGCGCCAGCCAGTCGTTCACGTTCGTCTGGCTGCCCACAAGCGTAATCCGGGCGTCGACACCTTCTTGCCTGATGGTCTCCTCGATCTTACTTCGCTCCGGACCCTCGCCGACGATTTCCAGCGTAGTGTCCGAGCCGCGCCTCGAGAGGATGCCGATCGCCCGAACCAGCGTCGGATAGTCCTTGGCATCGACGAGCCTGCCGACGCTACCGATCAGATTGGCCGATTTATTCCTGTCGATAAGTGGCGGCACAATGGTCCCGTTAGGCACCAGCTCAAGCAGATCTCCGGGCACGCCATCCACGTCGCGCCGTCGTTCCAGGATGTCCTGCGACACGCACAGGCGGATATCGGCATAGCGACTGATGACATTGGCTTCTGCCCACTTCTGCCATTTCTTTTTCCACTCGTTCCGGCCATGCTCGGCGGTGACGATAACCGGGACGTCTGCAAGACGAGCCGCGAGCGAACCGTACAGGTTGGACCAGAACATGTGGGTGTGCACGACGTCGCAACCCGCCTCGCGAAACAGCCTGGATAGTTTCCAGACGTCCCTGATCCATGATCGCTGCCGGACGCGCAACGTTCTCACCTCGACATCGGCATGCAAATCATCCCGCAAACTGGGCATCGCGGCAGCCTCGCCCACGAGAACAACGATCACCTTGTCGACATCGAGCGCATTGCAAAGATTGACGAACATGCGCTCGGCGCCGCCAATGCTGAGATCACCGATGACTTGCGCTACGACCATTGTGAATGTTCGTGGCTACGCAGGCTGCCGGGGGACCATAAGCGGCAGTGGTTCAGGATGCTCGAGCCGGTATTCTCTGTCCTTCTCGTAAGCGATTCGCAGACTCATGCCGAGGAACGACCAGACGTAGAACCAGGGCGAATAGAGGTCGAGGAAGATAATCGCAACGATGACGCCAAAGAAGCCGAACGCGAGGCCGCTCATCAATATTCGCTCTTTACCTTCGGTACGCATCACCAACACTCGCACCTGACGAATAACAGCAACAATCAGGACGAGGAACATGATCAACCCGATGATGCCGAGCTCGTACAGAATCAGCAGGTATGAATTGTGCGCCGACTTCCAGATACCGCTTTCGTTGTGCGAATTCCAGCCCATGCCATACACGAACGTCATTGGATTCTCGGCCTGCACGAGGACCGTCGCCCGCCAGATGGACGTGCGGCCCGAGGACAGTCGATCTATGTTGGTGGTTAACGACTGTTCAATCCTTTGTTCCACGAGATCGAGGTTTGTCAAAGCGACAGAAACTGTTAATACGAGCAGCACCGCCGCCATTTGAAGTCCAATCCGCCGGATCATTCGCCTGTCAAAGTACGGATAAACGAACTTCACACCAATCACAATCGCGGTTAGCACGGCCACATAGGTACCCCTCGATCCAGTCGACACTAGCAGCGCAAAACCACACAGGAAGTTAAACCACCAGTACAGTCGTGGAATACCTGTCGATCCCATCGCCATTGCCGCGAAAATCGGCACGAAGAAGGCCATAAAGGCGCCGTATTGGTTCGCGGCACCGATCGGCCCGCGGACTCGCCCGTCGTCATCCTGCTCCATGATGCCGAGGTCGAACAACGCGCTCATATCGACGATTGTCAACAGGGTCATTATCGCGATCATGTGCAGCGCGAACAGGAACATCCGCTTGGCGTCTCCATAAGTGTTGACGCCAAAGAAAAAAACGATAAAAAACAAATAGTTATCGATAAGCTCGTTCTTGAGTGCCTTGAATGCGTTCCAACTCGGATAGGTTGGATCGAACAGGCTGTTGAGTCCCCACGAAAGCGCTGCATACGCTGCAAGCACACCGAACGCGACGTGGATACCGACAAGGGGAATGTGTATGTCCGTACTGGTAAGAACGGCCCTTGCGAGTACCGTAAATATCAATGCGTAGAGCAAGAGGTTGGTCATGCTAAGGCCGGGCACAATGGCTAGCCCGAGTTCGAACGTCGCCTCAGCCGCGGAAGTAACGTAAAGGAGCATCAACAGGTATCGAATTATCACCCGGCAACCTCATTCTGCAACGCACGCAGATAATACACGATACGTTTCCTGGTCATCATTTGGTCTTCGTCTCGTAGATTCCAGAAACCACTCGCGCGGTTTCGTTCCAGTCATAGTGTCTCGCCCTCTCAAGGGCGCCGTGGGCCAGTCTCTGCCGGCTCGCCTCGTTGTCATAGAGGCGCTCGAGGGCAAACGTTATTTCCCGAGCAATTTCGGCAAGCGATGTCGTCGCCACCTTGAAACCACAGGACTCATTGATAGCATCACTGAAACCGTAGTGGTCCGGGCAGATGACAGGGAGGCCCACACACAGCGCCTCAACGATTACCGACGACGTAAGATCGTAGACGCTCGTCACGACCATGACATGTGATTCAGACATTCGGGCGATTGCAATGTCGCGGCTCACGCGTCCCGTCCAGGTCACATGCTCCGAGATACCCAGTTGTACAGACTGGTCCTGCCACCGGCTCGTCAGGGGACCGCTACCGAGTACGGTCAGTGACCAGTTGACCGGGTCGGGGAGCTGCGCAAGTGCCTCGAACAGAACGGGCAGAGCCTTGCGATCTTCGTGAAGGCCACTCCATACGATCCTGAGCGGCTCATCGTCGGATCGCGCGCTTACCGCGGCCGTATCCGGCTGCCCGACAGCGCCGATTTCGCAGCGCACGGTGCTGCTAACGCCATACCATCTGGCGATCTCGTCGCTGATAGACGAGGTCGCGGCGATCACACCGCCCTCGGCTTTTCGAAACGCCTTCTTCGGGCCTCTCAACAGCAGTTTGTGTAGCGTATTGATAATGTTGCGCCCGGTGAATTTGATTTTGCCCGCCACGGTGAAGACCGGGAAATAGCGCCATGGCGTGTTCTCGAGTCCGCCGATCGGGCCCCAGACCAGCGGAATCGGCAGTTTCCAGAACTTGCCGGGAAACCTGAAGCCGACATAGGTAATCACGTGGACGAGGTCGAAGGGCGTGGTCTGCGATAAATTCTTCGCGTACTTGTAGGCGGCTCTCTGCCAGGAGCGGTATGCCATGTGCATGATGGGCTTGACGATCGATGCTTCGATACGCTTCCAGCCTGGGGTTGGCCGGTAATGCCACATGCGCTCCGGAACGTAGTGAAACCGGATCCGTTCCCTGAGCCGGGGCTGCGCATCCAACGCGGATTCGATGTCTCTCGCGTGGAATGCAGCCGTCAGAACGTGCAGGTCGTGGAGTTCGGAGATGGCGGTGACCCAACCCCAGCCGACTCCCTCCTCGGACCCGTAGTTCGGATTACAGGCATAGGCGTGCACGAGTACCGTAAGGCGGCGGCTCATCGTGCGAGTTCCGTAATGACGTCATCGAGCTGCTTGCCAATCACGTTCCAGTCGAAGTGACCTTCGACGAACCGTCTTGCAGCCGCTGACATCGTCGCCGCGAATTCCGTGTCATCGAGGCAACGGATGGTCGCCGCGGCAAACGCTGCCGGGTCGTCAGCGGCAATGTAGTGCTCGCCGATCCGTGCCCCGATAGCCTCGATGCCCATTGTCGTACTCACGACCGGCAGATGGCACGCGAATGCCTCGAGGACCTTGTTCTTGAGGCCGCTGCCTTCGACCATCGGGTTGACCATCACGCCGTGGGACGAAATCTCCGCGTAAAGATCGTCGACGAACCCGTGCAGGTGCACCCCGGGATGCTGCGCTATGTGCAAAATCGATTCATCGGCGCCTTTACCGATGATATGCCACTCGACATCCCGGTCCGCCAGGTGCGGGAGGAATATCTCCTTGTTGAAGTAGTGAAGCGCAGTCCAGTTGGGCGGAAAATCGAGATTGCCCCAGAAGACTGCGCTGCGCTTTCGGGTGCCGACCGGCACTTCCATCTCCAGCGCACTGCTCGACACACCATTCGGTATGATCTCAATGTCCTCCTGGCGCTTTCCGGATATTTCGGCCAGGCAATCCCGATCCGCAATGGAAATCGCCATCGTCCGATCGAAGCGCCTTACGAGCGCCCGCTCATGGTAGCGCTCGCGGAAGTGCCGCACGTAGATATCGAGGCGTTCCCCGAACGACATCTCACTGCCGCGATTTTCGATCATTCGGCGCAAGGTCAATGTGCGACTGTCACAGAAATCGAGAACCTNNGGCGCCAGGCAAAAAAGGACCTCGATATTCCACTGCTCGACCAGCCGGCCGACGTTCGACCGCATATCACTCAGATATGCCGGAGCGCTGCGCCTGAGAAAGTTCGTGTTGGTCAACCGCAGATGGCGTAACACGGAACCGCCTGTCCTAGGTATCGGCGGCAACGTAGCAAAGTCACGAATGCCGATGTGCGACTCCGGATCAATCCCTTCCGGAATGTCGTTGAAGCAGACCAGGTAACACTCGTGTCGCTCGGCGATCTGCTTGCAGAAATTCTGAAACCGCAGGCCATCGCCGCTGCTTAGATCAGCAGGATACGTGCTGCAGACAACCAGTACCCGGGCCATCAGTTTGCACCCATCCTGGAACGAAGTTCGGCGGCGATGACATCCACACGCGACTGCCATGAATTTTTTGCCGCCAGCGTGACCAGGTCTTCCGCGTCGTCCTCGGACGGTGTGTCAAGCAAGCGATCGATCATATAGCGAAATTCGTCGTGGCTGTCAGCCACGTTGACCGCGAATTCATGGCGTTGCGCAGCCGGTATCGCAGTGGACACAACAGGCTTCCCTGCCGCCCAGTACTCGTACATCTTGATCGGGGAAATATGCCGCGTCTCCAGATTTATCGTGTAAGGAAGCAGGCCAATATCGAAACCGACGATGTAGCTGGCGACTTCATTTCCCGGTTTTTGGCCGAGCAAGTACACGTTCGGGAGTGCTTCGAGATCTGCGAGCCGCTCTTCGCACTCGCGTGGGTCGATCTTGCCCATGAGAACGACAGAGCAATCGGGCCTGTGCGCCGCGACACTATGAATCAATTCGAGATCCAGGCGTTTACCGATCAATCCGCTGTAGCCGATCCTTGGCCTAGGAATCGCGGCCATGTCAGCCGGCTCGGAAATCGATTGCCTCGCTTTAGCGTACTCTGTCGGCTCTACGCCGTTTTCCAGAACCAGAATCTTCCGGCCCGGGCCTCGTTTAGCCTGCTGCAGCTCCGGGGAGGCCGCGACGATGAGATCGACGCTGTCGAGCAGGCCGGCCTCGACACCTGCCAGCCTTTGCCTGCCCTGCGCGTCGAGGCCCGTATATCCGGAGTATTCGTCAACGACGTGATAGATGGAAAAGACTTCGCCAAGTTGACCCATGACGAAATGCCGCTCCGGTCTCGACACCCAGACGATCGGTCTCGTGATTCCGGCCTTGCGCATCGTTCTGCGGATGGCGCCGAGCCAGGCTTTCCGGGTAATCCCGGAGAGCCATTTCGACCCGGAAACCGGGAGGTATGCGGGGCTTTGATAAACGGTGACATTCGGCTCGAAGTGCCCCACGCTCCGGCCAATATCCGTGAGCACCTTCGATATTCTTGTCTGCCCATTGAGCAGCGAGCGAAGCCAGACACAGGGCTCCACGTAAAGCACCGGCAGCTCCTTGGAGAATCGCGACAACAGCTGGTGACGCGACTTCCACATTCCGTGCCACGGAGCCATGCCGAAATAGACCATCCCCATCCCGTCAGGCCATCCGACCGCCTGCCTTGATTGCTTGCTCCCTCCCGCCATCAGCAAGGACTTCCGGCACGCTCGTAGGTTTTCTCGAGGTCCGCATTCAGACGCTGTAAATCGTACACTTGCTCTATGGACTGGCGCGCCCTGGACAGGATCTGCGGCATTTCATCCTGCTGCGCAAGGATCGTCCGGACGCAATCCACAATCGCATCGGAGTCCTTTTGCCGAACGAGAAAACCGTTTTTGCCGTGATCGATCAATTCGGCAACGCCGCCAACATCCGTGCCTATCGCCGGAACACCGGACGCCATTGCCTCTTTGATCACATTCGGTATGCCCTCGGTCTGACCGTTCGATGCCACGATGCTTGGCGCGACGAGAATGTCCGAGTCGCGCAGTATTTCAGCGACCTTGTTCACATCGACAGCGTTCTCGAAGGAAACTACCGAACCAAGATCCAACTCGGCGGCATAGTCGATGAGGTCTTGTCGACTCGGACCGTTACCGATGATCCGGTAGCTGATTGAAAATCCTTCGTTGACCAGGTCGCGCACGGCGTCGAGGGAATATTCGATTCCCTTGCTGGGCGACATGCGCCCGATCGTCACTAGGCGCAATGGGGAATGCAGCTCGGTCCTGCCGCGATAGCTGAATGTCGACAGGTCGACACCGGATCGCAATACCTCGATTTTATCCGCCGGGCACCCGAGTTCGAGCAGATTTTCCCGAATAGAGTCACTGACGGCGAGGAACCGGTCTCCGGTTGCGAACAGGTTTGCGAACTTGTTGCCTCTCTGAAATCCGGTAATCGTCGCGTCAGCGCCACGAAATGATGTCACGAGGCTGCCGCTGAGCACACCACAATTGCAGAGCTTGGCTACCTCGATTCCCAGTTGCCCGAACTGGCAATGCAACACATCGAAGTCTCCTTGCCTGAAATGCGCGCCGGCGCGGATCAGGAGATTCATTCCCAGCGCACCTAAGCCAAACCGGAAAATGTTCAGGGTTGCGAGAGCCCGACCGATACGCCCGGCAGCGGCGCCGGTCAAGAGAGTCGCGAAACCGCGGTGCAGACGCAGCAACCGGTTCTCTGGAACCATCGGCCGCACGATGACTTTGTCCATGAGGTTGTATCGCTCGAGTAAAGGGTGCCTGACTCTCTGCTCCACGATCCTGTTCGCAAAGATCGTGACGTCATGGCCGCGCTGGATCATGCCGGCAACCTGCGCCAGCACAAAGGTCTCGGAAACGAGCGGAAAGCCGTCAACAAAATACGCGATTCTCACGGCTTGACCGCCTTGCGAACGGCAGTTTTCGCCGCGTCGTACCGACGCTTCACGGTTCGTTCATAGAGGTAGCGCGTCACCGGGTAGATGTGCTGAAACTCCGCATCGATCATCCGGTAGACCTGTATCCGCTGGCGCCTGGACATCGAGGCGTTTCTCGCGTGACGATAAACGGTCCAGCACATGTAGCGCATCACCTCCCGGTAAAGCGTGCCACGGTCTTCCGGTGCTTCGGAGGCGATCACCTCAGCCAGTTGAACTCCGTCTTCGCATCGCGCACGCAAATCTGCTGCGTTACCAAAGTTGTCTTCGTGACGCCGGAACGATGCCTTCGACTGCTCGAAATCAGCGCGGCCGCCACGGGCCATGAGCCTCGCAATCGCGATCAGGTCCTGGTAAAGGCCATGGTATGAATTGAATCCACCGATATCTTGCAGCATCTGCGTATTGAACATCGTGCTGCAGACGTACGACGTGAAACGGCCTTTCATCCAGCCACGAAAAAATTCGTTGTAGTCGAGCCCGGCAGCACGATTGGGAATNNCCGTCAATCAGCCGGGTCCCCGTCCTGATGATGCCGAAGGCCGGGTTACCACGAGCGGCTTCCATGCAACTCGACACCATATCGGGGTCCATGACGTCATCATCGTGATACATCAGGAAGTAAGTGCCCTGCGCTTTCTCCACGCAGAAATTGAAGTTGTTGTTGGCCCCGATATTTTCCTTTTGTTTGAAATATCGAATGCGGGAATCATCATACGATCTGACGATCTCTTCTGTATTGTCCGTCGAGCAATTGTCGGAAACGATTATCTCGAGATTATCCCAGTCCTGTGCCGTCGCACACTCCAGCGCGGGCACCAGGAACCGATCCGCCCGATTGAAAGTCGGCATCCCGATCGTGACTTTGAGCGTCATTGTGGCTTTATTCTCATCGTTATTGGCCAATGATACGTGATCCCCGGCGGGGGTCTGGGCGCTGAATTAACAATATCTAGCGATCAAGTTCACGGTACCAGTCGTAGGTCCGTTGCAGCCCGGCATCGATCGCTGTCGTCGGCCGCCAGTCGAGCACCGCTGCCGTTGCGGCGACATCTGCTTTCCTGACTTGCTCCATCGGCCGATCCGGCAACGCGCCAAGAACCGGCGCAATGCCTGTCCCTGCCAGGCTGCAGATCCTCTCGGCGATGTCGCCGGTTGTAATGAGAGTGCCAGACCCGATATCGACATGTTCCCCGTTATCAGGCCCCCCCGTTGCCAGCCGGATCAGACCGTCGACAACGTCGTCGACGTATATCCAGTCCACCTCACGCCCGCCACTCATCAGCTTGGGCGCTTCACCGCGCGCCGCCGACAGGCAAACGTACGGCACGAGTTTCATCAGGTCCTGCTGGCCCGGCCCGTAGACCATGAAAATCCGCGCCACCGCCGACCGGGTGCCATAAAGCGCACGCATCATTCGTGCGTAAGCGCTCGCACACCACTTGGATGCCCCATACGGCGACGCCGCGACAGCCGCAGCATCATTCGCATCCGGCTCTTCGAGTGATCCGGCGAGCACGGTCTTCTCGACGCCTGAGTTCTGCGCGGCCACGAGGACGTTGACGGCCGTTACCAGGTTGCCCGCCAGTGTCTCGCGAATCCATTCGATCTCCCGCTTGCCTGTTACACAGCTCGCCAGGTGAATGATGAACTCCGGTCTGCTCGACACCAGCAGTTCATCGACATCGTCCGCAACCGTCAGGTCGACAACCGAGTGGGTCCATCGATCGGATTCGAATTCGATATTCCGGCGCGAAGTCCCGTAGACCTCGGCCCCCATCTCGAGCAGGCGGGCACAAACCGCGTGGCCGATGAAACCGGATGCGCCGGTGACGAGAAATTTCCTGTTTGCGACGTCTGTCATCTGATCAGGTCGTGTTCACGTAGCACTTCGGCAACCTCACGGATCCGTGAATAATCGATCCCGGCGCGCTCGGCAATGTCGAACAGCGAATGCTCGCCATCAGCCTGGTTGAGAATCCACAGCATCGCCATCTGCCGTTCAACGCTCTCATTGTCGCCGCCCATCGCTTTGTACAGACCGCGGCGACCGAGTTGTGGCTCGCAATGTGGCAGCGTACTGACCGGATACCAGCTGGTTTCGAGAATCTCTATGACCTGTGCGACCAGGGAGTACGAGAATTCGAGATTGTCGGCGCTGATGAAGTCGAGATTGTCCGCCGAAGTATGGTACTCGGGAAACTCGCCGTACATGCTGCGCTCGAACAGGCCAACCGGCAGATCGAATCCCGGCGAGCAGTACTGGCGCTCGTCGTAGCCATAGGGCGAAAAGTCATGTATGACACCAGACGGCGCGGATTCCGCAAATACCCTGGCCATTGCGCGGTCGATCGCAGCGTCTCCCCTGCGGCTACGCTTGTACATTGGGCCGCCGGCATCCCCGACACAGGACACGACCAGGCCGTGCCTGATCTTCGCTGCCTGCTGTCGATTTCTGGCCAGCCAGGTGATCGATCCGATCGTGCCAGGCGCGAAAAGGAGCCGGTACGTGTAGCGCGTGCCAATCGTTGCCAGCGCGACTCCGAGCCGCACGAGCAATGCGATGCCGGACAGATTGTCGTTTGCCAGTGACGGATGGCAGATGTGCGCCGAGAGCAGCACTTCATCGTCTGTCTCGCCGGGGATTACGATCTCTCCATAGGTCAGGAAACCGTCCTTGAGCTCGGAATCGATGAAGACCTCGTAGTTCCCCTCCGGCAGCGACTCGAGCTGACTGTGCGGCAGGCAGAATCCCCAGGTCTCGTCGTAATAGCCAGTCCGGTACGGAATCCAGTCGGGGCGGTCGGGAAGGCTGTGCAGCCTGGGCCGTAAGTCGTCGAGCGCAAGGTGTTCGTGCACGGGTATGCTGTAATTGACGACGTGCAGGGTGTGGTCCGCAAAGTCGACGACTTTCTCGCCATCGGGGCCCTTGATCCAGGCTTCGCGGATGTTCCACTCGCGGGGTACGGTCCAGTCGAAGACCGCGGTACCGGTCGGCACCTCGATGATGTCGATCGGCAGGTCGGCGGCAACACGATCGAGCGTCTTCCTGACGCCGTCGCCCGTAATACTCCGACAGATCGGGTACAGCTCTGCGGCGAGTGCGTACATCGCCTCGCCCGATCCGGAGCCGAGCAGGCGGTCGAGTATGTCGTTTGCGCCGCTCACGTCAGTCCAGCTGTTGAACTTCGGGTATTGGCACCACGAACCGGCCGCCCCACTCCCGGACGGCCGACATGCTGGCTATTATCTCGTCCTTGAT
>JABAOE010010474.1_pt4 | contig 22238 bp, 14 predicted proteins | sample 7062141 | NCBI WGS metagenome assembly JABAOE01 (sample SAMN14538627, study PRJNA623070) | marine sediment metagenome | biome: marine biome [ENVO:00000428]; feature: marine pelagic biome [ENVO:01000023]; material: deep marine sediment [ENVO:00002113] | place: India: Gulf of Khambhat ... | reverse complement strand
CCGGGGGCGACGACTCCTGTCTCCCCCTGCCAGTCCAGCAATGCCGCCGCCACTGTCGTCGCCGACTGGATCGCCTGCATGGGCGTCATGCCGTTGTCGACCATGCGCGAGAACTGGATGGCATTGGTGCCGTGCGGGATGACCGAAGAGTCGGTGCCGAAGACGACCTTGCCGCCGGCTTCGACGACGCGCCTGAAAATCTCGTAGCGCTGGTCGTTGACCACCCGCGCCTTCTCGAGCATCTCCGGCAGGAAGCCGACGTTGGCCCCTTCGGCAACCAGGTACTCCGAGGTGTAGATGTCGAGCGTCAGGAAGGTTCCATTCTCGACCGCCATCGCGATGCCTTCGTCATCGATCAGGCTGCCGTGCTCGATCGAGTCGACGCCGGCCTCTATGGCGTAGCGGATGCCCTCGGGGCCGTGCGCATGTGCAGCCACCTTCAGACCATGGGTGTGCGCCTCGTCGACGATCGCCTGCATCTCCTCGAGCGTGTACTGACGCCCGCCGACCGTGGTGCCCTTGCTGAGTATGCCGCCGGTCGCGCAGAACTTGATCAGGTCGACGCCGTACTTGCGGTGTTCGCGCACCTGCTGCCGAATCTCCCACGGGCCGTCGGCAATCGCCTCGCCCTTCATCTCGTACTGACTGGCCAGCAGGTTCTGGTCGCAGTGGCCGCCGGTGATGCCGAGCGAGGGGCCCGACACCTTGAGCCGCGGACCGGGGATCCGGCCCTCGTCGATGGCGTTGCGCACCGACACGTCGGCATAGCCGTTAGATCCCGTGCTGCGCACCATCGTAAAGCCGGCTTCCAGAAGGACCCTGGCATTGATCACGCTGCGCACGGCCTCGTCCGTGTGCGAAACGCCGAGGAAGGAGTAATTGGTGTCGGTGGCATACCAGCCGAGATGCGCGTGGACGTCCGCGAGTCCGGGCACCAGCGTCGCATCACCGAGGTCGATGACGGTAGCGTCGTCCGGCGCAGATCCGTTCGCTGTGACCGCGATGATCCGTTCACCGTCTATCTCGACAACCGGGTTCGGGATCCATCGCTCTTCGAGCGTATCGACGAGTCCACCGGCAACGATAAACGTCGACTCGGCGGCCGCAGCCGAAGTGATGACAAGTATCGCGGAGGCCGTCAGCAGTTTCATGCGCACTTTGTTCTCCACCTTACGGTTCGTAGATGACGTAGATCTTCTTTGTCGTTTCGACGACCTGCCATTCGCCCTCGAATCCGGCGGGGATCACGAGATTATCGCCAGCCTTCAGGTCCGTCTCGTTGCCATCTTCGTCGCGCAATATCGAGTGCCCCTCGAGGATCTGGCAGAACTCGTTCTCGGTGTACTTGATCCGCCAGCGACCCGGCTCGGCCTCCCAGAGGCCTGCGAAAAAATTGCCGTCCTCGCTGGTGAAGTGGTGCCACGTGCGCTGCAGCGGTCTGCCGTCGATGCACTTCTCGGCCGGCGTCGCGTACTCCTCGAATGCCGGCTCATGACGGTCGAAGAAAACGATATCTTTAATCAAAACGCTGTCCATCCCTTGGTCACTGCCGCTCGATCTGTATTTCGAAAGTGTACTCGAAAGGGCGCGCCTTGAAAGTCACGCGTGCGATGCCCGGGAGAATCCGGCGCTGCCGCGCACGCACAGCCGGTCTGGGTTCCGGAGACAGCATCTGTCAAAATCGAGGCGGGGGAGAGCGAATGAATAGCAAATACGCACGTTTTTGCCTGGGCGTCTCGCTGGGACTCGTATTTTTTATCGGCGATTCGAGCGCACTCGCGCAACGGGAAACGGTCCTGAAGCAAATCCGGGTGCCGCATAATTATTACTACCGCGAGATGTACCTGCCGCAGCTGACGTCGGGGCCCAGCGCACTGAGTTGGTCGCCGGACGGTACGGCGCTGGTCTACTCGATGGCCGGCAGCCTGTGGCGACAGGACATCGATTCCGATGTCGCGGTGCAGCTTACGGCAGGACCGGGATATGACTACCAGCCCGACTGGTCGCCCGATGGCAGCCGGGTCGTGTTCGTGCGTTACCTGGCGGATGCGCTCGAACTGCAGGTACTGGATCTCGATACCGGGGACGTCACGTCACTGACGGACGAGGGTGCGGTCAACGTCGAGCCGCGCTGGTCGCCAGACGGCTCGCGAATCGCACATGTATCAACGCGCGATACAGGTCGATTCCATCTATATGTCGGGGAGGTCATCGAAGACACGCTGGAAACGAGCATGCTGTTCGAGGAGCGGCAAAGCGAGATTCCGCGTTACTACTACAGTGCCTGGGATCACGCCCTTAGTCCGGCATGGTCACCGGACGGGTCCGAAATACTCTATGTCGGTAATCCTGAGATTCCCTACGGCACGGGCGCGATCTGGCGCCGGCCGAGCGACGGCTCGGGGGAGCCCAGCCTGGTGCGCATGGAGGAAACCTCCTGGCGAGCGCGGCCGGACTGGGCGCCCGACGGCAGGCGGATCGCGTACGCCTCTTACCTCGGCCGGCAATGGCACCAGCTATGGGTGACGACACCCGATAACCGGGCGGAGCCGTTTCCCCTGACTTACGGCGACTTCGACATCGCGGCGCCCAGGTTTTCGCCTGACGGGCGCAAAGTGGCATACGTCAGCAATGAATCGGGCAATACCTCGATCCGGATCCAGGACCTGGTCGGCGGCGCATCGGCGGCGCTTGATATTCGCGAGCGCCGATACCTGTCAGAGATGGCGACCGTGTCACTGGTCGTTCGGGACGAACAAGGCCGGCAGGTATCGGCGCGAGTCTCCGTCACCGGATCGGACGGGCGCAGCTATGCGCCGTTCGATGCCTGGATGCATGCGGATGACGGCTTTGACCGCCAGGAGCGGGACTATGAAGTCCAGTACTTCCATATCGGCGGCAAGGCCGATATCGAAATCCCCGAAGGCCCGGCAACGATAGTTGTCTGGCGCGGTATGGAGTACCAGGTCGAGGCGATTTCTGTGGATGTATCCGCGACCGAGGAAAACGAGCTCACGGTGCAGTTACGTCCGCTGGATGTACCGCGGGACTTCTCGGCCTGGGTCAGCGGGGACGTACACGTCCATATGAATTACGGTGGAACTTACAGGAATACGCCGGCGCGGCTCGCCGACCAGATGCGGGCCGAGGATCTCGATATCGTTTTCAACCTGATCGTCAACAAGGAACAGCGTGTCCCCGACATCGCCTATTTCTCCGCCGATCCCGACCCGGTATCAGATGACGACGTAGTGATCATGCATGCACAGGAGTATCACACGAGTTACTGGGGGCACATGGGCCTGATCGGGCTTGGCAGTCATCTCCTGGTGCCCGATTACTCCGCGTATCCGGAGACCGCCGCTGCAAGCATCTATCCTGACAACGCGACGATCTCACGACTTGCGCGTGAACAGGGCGCCGCGGTCGGTTACGTCCACCCTTTCGAGCCGCCACCACCTGATCCATCGAGCGATGCTGCGCTGACCAATGCGTTCCCGATCGACGTTGCGCTGGGCCTGGCCGACTATTACGAGGTCGTCGGTTTTGCGGATCCGCATACGTCGGCTGACGTCTGGTATCGCCTGCTCAACTGCGGCATGCGGACGAGTGCCGCGGGCGGCACCGACGCGATGGCCAATTACGCGTCCCTGCGAGGTCCTGTTGGCATCAACCGGACCTATGTCCGGGCGCCCGCGATTGCGGCCGATCCTGCACAGCGCCAGGTGGAATGGCTGGCCGGATTGAAGGCGGGGAGGACGATTGCCACCAACGGGCCGCTGGTCGGGCTGACCGTCGACGGCGAGTTGCCCGGCAGTGAGATTCGCATGAACGATGGCGGCGCTGTTGTCAGCGTGTCCGGCTTCATGCGATCCGCGGTGCCGATTGACCACGTAGAGCTGATTGTCAACGGCAAGGTCGTGCGTGACTATGGTTCGGGGCAGGCCGTCGACATCTCGGACTCGGTCCGGATCGACCGCAGCGGGTGGATGCTTCTCCGCGCCTGGAATGATGACACGCATCCGATGATCTTCGATCTGTATCCCTATGGGACGACGTCGCCACACTACATTGTCGTAGACGATGAAGTTCCTGCGTCCCCTGACGACGCCGAATACTTTATCGGCTGGACCAGCAAGATCCGCGAATCGGTCGAATCACACGCGGACTTCAACAGTGACGAAGAACGGGCATCGATTCTCGAGAATATCGCACTCGCCGAGTCGCGCTTCGAAGCTTGTCGCTGACCAGCGTTACGGCGAGATCACAGGCAGTGTCAGCGTCGATCGATTCGTCTCGCTGTGATGGATCGAAATATCTGCCACGCGGTATTCGGCGGAAAAATGTTCTGATTCCCCGGTTTGCAGGTTTCTTGAAAGGTGCGGTGAGAATGACGCTGACACCATCGCACGGACCCGGTGACCGGCCCTGAACGTGTTTGCCATCATCAGGTAATCCATTTCCACTTCGTACACTTCGCCCGCTACCAGCGGCTGGTGTCCCTGATCGATGTCCCGATAGCTGACGCGCAGCACTTCGGCGCCGGGACTGCGGAGATTGATTACCCGCCCATCAGGGTAGACGTCATAGAGTCGAAACCACAGGTCGAAGTCCTGGCAGTCGCAGGACACCGATACCCTGGCGGTAACGTTGCCTGCGATCGAGAGGTCTTCTTCGAGCACGTCGCTGTCGAATGTCAAAACGTCCTTTCGCTCGTCGAGTTCACGGTAGTCGTGCGGGCCGAAGCTGTCGTAGGGATCGGTGACCGGGTTTCCAGGATCCGCGGTGAATACGCCCGGGTCAGACGGCGACCATGCGCTGCACGGTTTCAGTGCGCCTGGCGACAGGCACCAGTCCCGTTCCATCGCATATTCCGGCGGCCATTTCTGCGCTTCCCGCCACTCGTTGCTGCCCATCAGGAAGTAATGCACGGGTGCTTCGTCAGACAGCCCCGTTTCCTGGTTGCGTAAGTACTGATCGAAGAACCGCAGCAGCGTGCGGTCGTAATCGATACCGGCATCCGGTCCGAAGTCGACATCGCCGATGAGACGCTCTCCCGTCTCGATGACGCCGTGTTTCCATGGGCCCATGATCAGGTGGCTGCGAGACGAGCCGCTTCTGGAAGCGACCAGCCCATTGTGATTCGTGATCGCGCCCTCGGGTCCATACGCTTCGTCATACCAGCCGCTCATATTGAGCACGGCCGCCCCTGTGTCTGCATAGCGACCGCGGACCTCGGACCAGTTCCACCATGGGTCATCGGGTGGATGTTTCAACCATTCGAAGTAATAGGGTGCTTCGGCCTGCAGATAAGGCAGCTCTGCAAGTGGCACGTGCAGCAGGTACTCATCGGCGACAGAGTCCCAAGCCTCGGAAGCCTCTTCCCAGCTCCGGATCCCGGGAAGGTCCTGGCGGATTCTCGCATCGGGCGCGATATTGAAATAGATCCATGGCAGCCACGACAGGTCGAAGACTCCGTTCATATAGAAGAAGTTTCCCGGAGACGAGAATGTCATCGCCGGAGCCATCGCGACGAGTGCCGGCGGTTTCTCCAGCGCTGCCAGCCATTGCACCGCGCCCGGATATGACAATCCGAAGGTACCGACTCTTCCATTCGACCAGGGTTGTTCGCTTGCCCACTGGATCGTGTCATATCCGTCGCGGCCTTCGTTGCGGTAAGGCTCGAACAAACCGTCGGAGGCATAGCGGCCGCGCACATCCTGCAAAACTACCGCGTAACCGTGGTCGACTGCGTTGCGATGGGTCTCGTACGACTCGACCGCTTCGTGTTTGCCGTAGGGCGTGCGGTAGACGAGGACCGGGAACGGTCCGCCGCCAGCGGGACGGTAGACGTCAGCGCGCAGGATGACGCCGTCGCGCATCGGTACTGCAACGTCCTTCTCGATCGCCATCGGGCCCGCTTCGACTGTCGGGCTGACCGGATCGGGAGTCGGCTGACAGGCGCTCACGCTCAAAAAGGCCAATACGTAAAGGAATCTGATTCCGTCAAAATTCATCCGCGCCTGTTCCCCGCTAAATCGTCGAGCACCTGCCTGAGGCTGATCTCGAACTTGTCCGCAATCTCATCGAGCTCCACGTCGCTCGCAATGTATGGCGGCGCCAGGATTGCGACGTCGCCATTGACGCCGTCGAGCGTACCGCTGATCGGGTAGCAGATCAGTCCGTTTTCCAGGGCGCGATTCCGGATTCGCTCGCTGACACCAACGGCAGGATCATAGGGCTTTTGTGTGTGCCGATCTTCCACCAGCTCAATGCCGATAAAGTAGCCGCGGCCGCGAATATCACCGACCATTTCCAGATTGCCGAGTCGATCGCGGAGATCACTGATGAATCGATCGCCACGATCAGCAATTCGCTCCAGCAGTTTGTCCCTGATAATGATCTCCTGTATGCAGACCGCCGCCGCACATGCGAGCGTATGACCCGTCAGTGTATGACCGGTATTCGGACCGCCGCAGGATGTATTAATGCAATCGCCGATTCGCGACGAGTAAACCGCCGCGCCCAGCGGGATGAAACCTCCGGACAGTCCTTTGGCGATGGTCATGATGTCAGCGACTACACCGTCGAATGCCATAGCGCGCCAGGTCCCGCACCGGCCGGCGCCGCACATCACCTCATCGGCGATCAACAAGACATCGTAACGGTCGCAGATCTCGCGAACCCGTCGGCAATAGCCGGGCGGGGCGGGGATGACTCCTCCGGCGGCGCCGACCACCGGTTCGAACACGAAGCCCGCCACGCGGTCCGGCCCGAGTTCGACGATCGCCTGTTCGAGCTCTCCACCGAGAAAATCGACAAGCCCCGCATCCGTGACTCCAGGCGGCAACCGGTAACTGTTTGCCGCTGATATAAAAGTTGCGTCAAGCAATCCGCCTTCGAATTGCTTGCGCCGCTGACTGAAGCCGGAAACTGACAGTGCGCCGATGGTATTGCCATGATAGGAACGCTCGCGCGCAATGAAGCGGGTACGCGACGACGCTCCCCGTGCCCAGTGATATTGCAACGCAATCTTGAGCGCAGAGTCCATCGCCTCGGAGCCGCTGGACACGAACACCATGTTCTCCGAGCCCGGACCGGCGAGGGTATTGATCAGCTCGGTGAGACGCTGCAGTGGTTCACTGGTGAACGTATACCGGTAGCCGTGAGCGGCCCTCGCAAGCTGCGCTTCGATCGCCGCATTGACTTCCGGATGAGCATAGCCCATCGAGAAGACGGCGGGGCCGCCCGAGCCGTCAATGTATTGGCGGCCGGCGGTATCGGTGACATAGCAACCCTGACCGAACGAAATGGTCGGCAGGTCGTCGGCAACGATCTCCGCTGCCGATGCTGATTCCTGGTCGATCAGGTCTGTTCCTGCAGGCAAAGCTCCGGGCGAGGCTCCTAGTCGATCGCGAAGCAGTAATAAAGGCCGTCGCCGCCGGTGCCTTGCAAGTCCGCCTGGCCGCAACCCCGTGACGGATGCGCGTTGTTCCAGGACGTCGGATTGGCGCCGCCACCGGTACGGTCGTGATGCCCAACCAGTGCGCTGCCTTCGGACGAACTGCTGGTCCAGTTGTCGCAGGTGTGTCCCTCGGCGGACGCCGACCCGTCCAGTTCGGAGCCCGTCAGTATGTCGTGTCGGTTCGGGCTGTCGCCGCGGCCGGCGATCTCGTCACCCGACTCGCTGATCGAGTTCTCCTTGCTGAGCCGGTTGTTGTCGCTGTGCAGGTCGTCCACGTTCTCGGCGACCATCACGCCGTTCGCGTTGTACCAGGGACCGTCGCCGATGCGGTCGCGGGCATCCTCGGCGCCGTCGCCCGTCGTGCTGAGATAAGCCCTCCAGGTCTTGCCGCCGGCGCCCGCCGCTTCGGCCAGCATCTGGCAGTGGGCATCGGCACCCGCGAGGCCACCCAGGTTGGCGCCGTCGCCCGGTCCCGCGCTGGTCAGGAAAAAGCTCATCTCGTTGTCCTGGGCGCCGGCGATGCCCGCCATCGCGACGAGCGTGCCCGCCACGATCAGTCGATTTGGTCTGGTCATTGTTATTCCCCCTTGGTTGGTCTTTTTATTATGGCACCGTCGCCGCCGCCAGGCGGCGGTCGCCGAAAAAACTTCGCGGATCGGCAAGCCCTCATAACCGGGCGCCAGGCGGGGGAACGGCAGGCCCTCGCGGATCGGGGCCTGCCCGGGGCGTCAGTCGCCCTCGTGGATGCGCTGCACGGCCTCGAGCGACAGCTGGACGTTCTCCATCGGCGACACGCCGCCGATCGTCTCTGCGATCTTGCCGTCCGACGTCACGATAAAGGTCGTGCGCTCGGCGAAGCCATGGCCAATTTCGATGCCGCGAGTGTCTTTGGCGCCTTCGCGCCCTTCGGCCACGTTGATGTTGAACGAGGCTGCGATTTCGCCGGACTCATCGGATGCGACGGCCAGGTTGCCCGCGCAATATTCCGGGTCGGCCGAGAAATCATTGAGTCGATCGATATTGTCGAGCGAGACGCCGATGACGCTGGCGCCCGCCGCCTTGAACTTGTCCATGTTGACCGAGAACTCATGCGCCTGGATGTTGCATCCCCGCGTGTAGGCCGACGGGTAGAAATAGACGACGACGGTGCCTGCCGACAGGGCGTCTTCGAGCGAGTAGTCGAAGGGTTCGCCCGCCAGCGAGGCACGGGCTTCGAACTTCGGCGCCGAATCGCCGGCTTCGAGGGCCGCGAATACAGGCATCACCAGGATCGAGACACCTGCCAATGTAAAAAGAATCTTATTCATATTGATAACCACCATTGTCTGGGTGCGTCCGGCCGGCCGCCGGGCCAGTACAATTCTGAGGACTCAATCAGGCAAGTACAAGTTCCTCCGAATAATCTCGCCTGTGCAGCTGGGTGCTACCACCAGGTGGCATAGAGCGCCGCGAGAATCAGCGCGACCGCGACGCCTGCGACGTTGAATCCGCGCGTCGTCGAGAAGTCGATGTCGGCCAGGTCGATCGCGTCGGGCTGGTCTTTGTTGCCCTGCAGCATCGAGATCACGATCGCGAGGACGGTGCAGAGCAGGAACACGACGCCGACGCGGTCGATGAACGGCAGCTCGGGCCAGAGCATCTTGAAAGCGAAGGACAGCGCGGCCGAACCGACCGCGGCAGCGAGGGCGCCGAGCGACGTCGTCTTCTTCCAGAACATGCCGAGCAGGAAGATGACGACGATGCCCGGGGTAAAGAATCCGGTGAATTCCTGGATGTACTGGAACGCCTGGTCGAAATTGCCGAGCAGCGGCTTCGCGCAAATCATCGCGAGGATCATCGCGCTTGCAGCGACGGTCCTGCCGATGAGGACCAGGTCGCGCCTCCGGTCCTCGGCGACGAACGACGAGTAGATGTCCATCGTGAAGATTGTCGAGATGCTGTTGACCATCGATGCGAGCGAGGAAATGATCGCCGCCAGCAATGCGGCGAACACGAGGCCGAGCACCCCGCTCGGTAACAGGGTCATGGCCGCCGGGTAGGCCTGGTCAGGCGCCTCGAGCTCAGGCGTTAAAACAAACATCGCGATGCCGGGCAGCACGACGATCACGGGCATCAGCAACTTCAGGAATGCCGCGAATGCGATGCCTTTCTGCGCCTCGTGAATGCTTTTCGCAGCCAGCGCGCGCTGAATGATGTACTGGTTGAAGCCCCAGTACGAGATGTTCATGATCCACATCCCGCCGACGAGCACCGAGATGCCGGGCAGGCTGACGTAGTGCGGGTTGTCGGGACTCAGGATCATGTCGAACTTCTGCGGAGCCTGGTCGATGAGCATCGCAAAACCGGCGCCGGGGCCCGCGCCGTCCGCCACCATGTCGAGCATGATCCAGGCGATCATCAGCCCACCGAGCACGAGCAATGTGACCTGGATGATGTCCGTGAAGGCGACCGCTTTCAGGCCGCCGTACAGCGAGTAGCCGATCGCGAACAGGCCGAGCATGATCATCCCGTAGGTGACGTCGACGCCGGCCACCGTCTCCAGCGCGAGCGATCCCAGCCACAGCACCGACGTCAGGTTGACGAACACGTAGACGCCCAGCCAGAAAAACGCCATGACCATGCGCACCGTGTGATCGTAACGCTGCTCGAGGAACTGCGGCATCGTGTAGATGCCGTGGCGCAGGAACACGGGCAACAGGAACTTGCCGACGAGGATCAGCGTGATCGCTGCCATCCATTCGTAGGAGGCGATGCCGAGACCGATCGCAAATCCTGAGCCGGACATGCCGATGATCTGCTCGGCGGAGATATTGGCGGCGATCAGTGAAGCGCCGATGGCCCACCACGGGAGCGTTCTGCCGGCGAGAAAGTAGTCGCGCTCATCCTTGTGGTGGCCGGCTGTCTCGCGGGATACCCATTGCGCGAGCACGAACAGGCCGACCGCGTAGAGAACGACGACGGTCGTGTCAATCATTGAAAGCATCGGGTTTCCTACTTTCCGGCCGGACCGGGGCCGGTCGAATCGCGCAGGACGAGGTCGCCCTCGATGGACACTAGCACGTGAGGATTGGTCGGATCTGAAATTCGTGACAGCAGGATTTCTGTCGCCATCCGCGCCATCTTGCGAACCGGCTGGCGCACGGTTGTCAGGGCCGGCGTCATCTGGCCTGCGAGCGGGATGTCGTCGAAGCCGGCGACGGACAGGTCGTCAGGCATCGCGATCTGCCGTTCGAACGCGGCTTTGATGACGCCGGAGGCCATGTCGTCGTTGGCCGCGAAGATTGCGGTGGGGCGATCGTCCATATCGAGCAACTCGCGACCGCAGTCATAGCCGGTCGCGAACGAGTTGTAACCCTGGACGACCAGCGCCTCGTCGATCGGCAGGCCCGCGCTATCCATGGCGGCGCGGTAACCCTGTTCGCGCAAGCCGACAGCCCTGTGATCCGGGTGGCCCTTGATAAATGCAATCCTTCGATGGCCAAGGTCGATGAGATGCTGCGTCATCTGCCTCGAAAGGTCCTCGTCATCCGTGATGACGCGGTCGACGTCGGGTTCCGCATCCCGTCGCGCGACGCAAACGTACGCAACACCGAGTCGATCCAGGGTTTCGAGGAGCCGGGTGATGTCGGACAATGGCGGCGTCAGGACGACCCCGTCCACTCGCGTATTCCTGATGAAACCGCGTATCTCCTCGTCCAGCGCTTCATTGGTATATGAGCAAGGGTGGATGAGCAGATCATATCCTGCCGTGCGGCACTCGGAGATTACGCCGACCTGGTTGTTGGTCACGTAACTGGGGCTCGGATTGTCATAGAGGAGCCCGACGAGAAACGAGCGGTGTCCGGCCAGCCGGCGCGCCGACGGGTCCGGGCGGTAGTCGAGGGACTTGATTGCCGACTCGACGCGGAGCCGGGTCGAATCGCGCACCGAAGGCTCGCGGTTGATAACCCGGGATACCGTCTTGATGGAGACGCCCGCCTGCTCAGCGACATCCTGGATGGTTATTCTTGCCAACGAATGCCTCCGTCTTTGCTTACGGTGATTGCCTTTTTCGAGCATGCCCGGCTATCCACCGCGCCGCCGATTGCCCCCGCCGATCCAGGAGGCTGCGCCAATCAACCCGGCGCTTGTCGAAGTGACAAGCGTTACTTTCACCGGCTCGAGGTAGCTTCCCATCGTGTCGCAGCTCCTGAAACGGCTCTCGAAATCGCTGTTTTTCAGGAGCTGCTCGATGGCAGGAAGAATGCCGCCCGCCAGGTACAAACCACCTTTCGCGCCGAATGTTAGCACCGCGTCGCGGCACTTGGTGCCCAGGAACAGACAGAACATCTCGATGGTCGCAACAGCCTGTGCATGCGAATTCAAGACTGCGGCCCGGGTTATGGATTCGGGCGAGTACAGTTCCACAGGACTATCGTCGAGTTTGCACAGCGCTTCGTAAATGCGCCGGATGCCGCTTCCGGACAGCAAGGTCTCTGCGGACACCGTAACGTCGTCGCTGATCAGGCCGATAACGCGCGCTTCGAGTTCGCTGCAGGCGGGCATCAGCGCGTGGCCGCCCTCGCTCGGCATGATCGTCCAGCGATCACCGTCAGGCACCAGCGCCGCAAGGCCCAGCCCGGTCCCCGGTCCGACGACCGCGATCGGTGCGTTCGCGACGTCGTCTTCGCCGCTAATGACGCTGAGGTCGTTCGCGACGAGATGCGGTATGGCGCAGGCGACAGCAGCGAAGTCGTTGATCAGTTCCAGTTCCTGAAGATTGAAGGATCGGCTCACCTCGGACACCGAGATCGTCCAGTCCAGGTTGGTGAACGACGTAAACCTGCCGTTGATGGGGCCGGCGACGGCTATGCAAGCCTGGTTGATCCGGGCGCCGTTCAAGGTTTCATAGTAAGACGCCAGCGCGCCTTCAAAGGTATTGAATTCTTTGCAAGGCAGCTTGCGCTGATGCTCGATCTGCAGGCCCGCGCCGCTCCATGTCGCAATGCCGAAGCGGGCGTTCGTGCCACCGATGTCGGCCACCAGCACGGGTTCACTCTGCACAGGAGTCTCCTGCGGCGATCGGCTGGTGTACGAACGTTGAGTCGCCGATGTCGGTGGACAGATCGTCGGCAACCTCGCTCCGGTCGGCATAGGTCAGGCCGTAGCCATAGGCGAATAACGGCGCGTAGACCGCGGATCCGACATTCAGTACGTTCTGATCGACGGATGCGGGCCAGGAGAATGACAATTTGCCGCTGAAATCGTGCGCGATTTCGCCGTCGTCGCCCCGGAACAGCACATCGGCAACGCCTGCGCCCTCGCTGCCCGGCAGCCATGCCGCCACGAATGCATCGGAGTGGTTGAGGTGCGGATTCACCCACAGCGGGCGACCGCTCAGGAACACGGATACCACGGGGATGCCGTCCGCTTTCAACTTCCGGAGCAGCGCCAGGCTCTCCGGATCGTTCGGATCGTAATTGAGGTGCCGGCGATCGCCGAAGCACTCCGCGTACGGCGTTTCGCCGAACACGACGATCGCGACGTCGGGTTGGTCGGTCCAGTCGCCTGACTCGCGGAGCGTCACCTTGCCGCCCGCCGACGTCACGACTTCCCGGATCCCGGCATAGATACTGGTTGCGCCGGGAAAATCGTCATTGGTGTTTTCCGTGCCCTGCCAGGTCAGCGTCCAGCCGCCGGACTGGCGGCCGATGTCGTCCGCCCCGGCGCCGGCGACCAGCACATCCAGGTTCCTGTCCAGCGGCAGCACCTGGCCGTTGTTCTTGAGCAAGACGAGGGACTCGCGGACAGCCTGCCGGGCGACCGCCCGGTTTTCAGCGGACCCGAGGAGCTCGGCGCGACCGGCATAGGTCCGTGAAGACGGCCTGCCGGACTCGAACAGGCCCGCCTCCATCTTTACCCGCAGAATCCTGCGCACCGCGTCGTCGAGCCTGCTGTTGGAGATCTCGCCGCTGGCGACCTGCTCGAGCGTATTCTCGAAGAAGGCCTTCCAGTCCTGCGGCACCATGATCATGTCGATGCCGGCATTGATCGCTGCGGCACAGGATGCATTGCTGCAGCCAGGGATCTGCGCGTGACCATTCCAGTCGCCGACCAGGAAGCCGTCGAAGCCCATCTTTCCTTTCAGCATGTCGGTCAGCAGGAAACGATTGCCGTGCATCTTCTGCCCGCGCGAGCTGTTGAAAGAAGCCATGATCGTTCTGACGCCGGCGCCGAGCGCCGTGACGTAACCCTGGCCGTGAACGCGGAAAAGTTCGACGTCGTCCGCCGGGTTGTCGCCCTGGTCGTCGCCATCGGTCGTGCCGCCGTCGCCGAGGAAGTGCTTGGCCGTCGCCAGGACCTTCGAATCCCCGAGGTGGCTGTTGGAGCCGGGCTCGCCCTGGAGCCCGCGGACCATTTCGCCGGCATACGAACGGACGATCTCCGGGTCTTCGGAATAGCCCTCGTACGTGCGTCCCCAGCGGTCGTCACGGACGACAGCCAGCGTCGGCGCAAACGTCCACGGGACGCCGATCACGGCGGTCTCGACGGCGGTTACCTCGCCGATCCTGCGAATGAGCTCCGGGTTTCTTGTGGCGCCGAGGCCGATGTTATGCGGGAACAGCGTCGCGCCGTAGACGTTGTTGACGCCATGCACCGAATCGGTGCCCCAGATGATCGGGATCGCGGCACGGCCGTCGGATGTATCGACGGAGGCCTCATAATAGGCGTCGGCCATTGCCAGCCAGTCGCCAGGGGTCGCCTGCTTGTTCAGGCCGGGAAAGGATCCGCCGCCGTTCAGGACCGAACCCAGGTGGTAGTCGCGCACATCCTGCGGCGTAACGCTCTTGATTTCGCCCTGGATGAGCTGTCCGACCTTTTCCTCGACCGACATGTTCGCGAGGAGTTCGTCGATGCGGGCTTCCCGGTCCGCGTTTATCGGTACCGGCGAGGAGAGCGCCGGCCATGCGTCGGGGTCATGAGCGCCCGCGGCGTGCTCTGCGTCGGTTTCCGGCTCGCAGGCGATCAGCTGCACCAGGATAACGCACAGAATGAACAGTCGGATCACGTCTCGCTCCATTGATGACGGTGCACGTCGGCTCCATGCCGGTCAACCCGGGCCGCAGAAGATTCGACGGAATAAATGTTGGATTCGCAGCAGGTGTTACCAGGGGCGCTATTCGATATAGCGCCCCTGGCCACCGTCTTATTACTCGAAGTCCATGTTGAAGCGCAGCCCGTACGTGCGTGGCGCACTGAAGCTGCCCTTCGCGACGCCTTCCGCGGCGCCACCCCAATATTGAATGACCTCGTTCGTCAGGTTGTAGCCATAGGCTTCGACATACCAGTTGTCCCGGTAGAAACGCACCGTCGAATTGACCGTATAGAAGGAGTCACGACGGTCATCGGTGTAACGGATGTCTTCATCGGCGATGACGAAGTTCATGTCATCCGTATGCTTGTCGACGTTCCAGACGGTCAGGTACGAATCGTCTTCCCAGTGGACATTGATCCACGGCACGAGCGTGCCCAGTGAGCCGAGTTCGAACGTGTGCTCAAAGTTGAGGTTGAACTTGAAGGTGGGGGAGACCGCAAGTTCGTTGCCCTTCAGGTTGGTTTCGAGAATCAGGTTGGTCGGATCGATGGATTCCTCGTAGGTAATGCCGAAATAGGACACGGCATCGTAGTTCCACTTGGTGATCCAGTCCTCGGTGATTTCGGTGTCCAGCCAGGTGGCATAACCCCAGATTCGACCGCCGTCGTAAGGCGTCCAGTCGAACTCGAGCTCGATGCCACTGATATCGGCACCCGGCACGTTCTGCGTGAAGTAGGCGATGATCGGCGCGGTCACCCAGCCGAATACCGGCTCGCCCGTCACCGGGTCGAGGATCGGCGTGCCGTCGGGATTCTGCAGCGCGACCCAGCGGTCCGTCATCGCGATGGCGCCGACGGATGCATACTGCATGTCCGAGTAGTCCGAGTAGAAGTAGGTGCCCATCAGGTCGAGATTGCCGTCCAGCAGGTTCGCGGACTTGAAGCCCAGTTCGTAGGTCGTGACTTCCTCGGGATCGAACGAGGTCTGCACCTCGATCAGCTCACCCGTGCGCGGATTGACCTCCCGGAATACGTCGCCGATGCCGCCCGCTTTGAATCCCGTGGCCACGTAGGCATAGACCATCGTGTTGTCGCTGATGTCGTAGTCCAGGCCGATGCGCCAGTCGTTTTGCGACCAGCTTCCCTTGTTGTCGTTGCCGCTGGACTCCGGGTAGACGCTCGTGTCCCACCAGGCGTCGGCCGGCAGCGCGTTCAGCGTCTCGCGGTTCCACCAGCCCGGCGCGCAGCCATTGTCGTTGGTGCAGGTGTAGGTGGTGCCGCCGACGTCCTGCTTGGTTTCATCGCTGTGGCGCAAACCCAGGGTCATGTGCAGTTTGTCCGTAATGGCCAGCGTGCCCTGTGCGAACATCGACCAGGCCTCGGTGGAGCGGTCACCCTGGTCCCAGAAAGCCTTGTCGTTGATCGGGTTGTCGTAGAAGCCCTTGGTGACGGTGGTCTCCTCGAAGATATTCGCGCCCGCGACCCATGAGAAGCGCTCGCCGCCGGATTGCAGCTGGATCTCGTGCGACGAGGACTCCGAGCCGGTGCCCGGCAGGAAGAACATAGAGCCGTCCCACGCGTTCAGGCTTTGCTCCATGTCCTGGGCGGATTCGCGATCCTGGTTCTCGTAGCCGGCGATGTAAGCCAGCGACATGTTGTCGGTGATGTCCCAGTCCATGCGACCGCGCAGGTACTCGATATCGAGGAACAGGCGGCCCGGCACGTTCACTACCGCCTGGTAGGTATCGTCAACCGGGAACAGGTTGGAACAGTCGTCCGTGCCGGTGATTACGCCGTTCGCATCGCGAACCGGGCGCCCGCGCAGTTTCTCGCAGTTGACCAGGTCGATGCCGCCTGCATCCTCTTTGCGGTACTGCTGGAAGCTCAGGTCGAATGACAGAGAGTCGGTCGGCTGCCAGGCCGCGCTCAGGCGGTACGCCTGCTCGTCATTGTTCATGTAGAAGTTTTCTGCATCGGCCGGCACCAGGGCCCGGATGTCGTAACCGACCCAGCCGTTGTCGGCGCCTACCCAGTCGATCCACCAGTTCGAATGCTGGGTGCGCGCGTCGCCGATGCCAATGAACGAGCTGTCCGCGATTACCGGGGCGCTGGTTACGCCATCAGGCAGCAGTCGCTGGTCATACTGGTTCGGATCCCAGTAGCCGTTGATGTAGGAATCGCGTTGGCTCATCCGGCCGGCGAGGCGGATTGCGAACGTATCCGACAGGGGGATGTTGACCATGCCGGACAGATCCATCGCGTTCCAGTTGCCGATGCCGGCGCTGACGTTGGCGGCGAAACCGCTCGTCTTCGGTTTCGCGGTAATGATGTTGATGCTGCCGACCGTCGAGTTGCGGCCGAACAGCGTCCCCTGGGGGCCGCGCAGGACCTCGACCCGCTCGTTGTCGAACATCAGGCCGAGGAAACCCTGCATGCGCGGCGAATAAACGCCGTCGAGATGGACGCCGACTGCGGGGTCACCCAGTTCGGTTTCATTGGTCGAGCGGACACCGCGCATCGAGATGATCGGCGTCGACTGACCGTTGATCGTCGAGATGTCCATATTCGGGACCAGGTTGGCAAGCTCGGATACGCTCGTGACGCCGTTGCGGTCCAGGGTGGCCTGGTCCACCGCCGTCACGGCGATGGGCGTCTTCATCAGCAGCGTCTCGCGCCGCGTCGCCGTAACGACGATTTCCTCGACGACTACCGGAGCCGCCGCCGCCGCGGAGGAGGCCTGTCCGGCCGCTGCCGTCTGGGCAGCTGCGATCGGTGAAAATACGAAAGCCGCAGGCAGGTACAGGCAGGCGGCCGTGATTATTCTGGACATCTTCATTGTTGAATCCCCAAACTGTTTGCAGGAACTTGAGCGGCCTTCGGATCTCCGTGTCTTGTTTTTCTCGGCCGCGCCTGGCGCCATCCGCATTCGGATGACAGCGTTGTCATTTAGGAATACCGAAAAAATGACAGCGTTGTCAATGGCAAATTTGCAACAGTTTCGGGGGCGCCGTGTGCGCGATGCGCTAATTTTCTGATTCCATTCCAAAAGTTGGCGTTCCGAGGGGGTCGCCAGCGGGCGTCAAAAGGCGCTCAAAATGCGCCCGGAGCGACCCAAAAAGCATGTTCGTTGCGCAAAAAATGACCAGTTCAATGCCCGGTCGGCGCCCCGGCCGGCAGTCCGGGCACAGGGGGGCGGCGTACGCGCGCTTGCCCGCCGGGCCGGGCTTTAGCAGGATGTGGGCTCGGGATAACGAGGCAATAACCCGGGGGAGAAGACTTTGACGGCACGACTGAAATCCGGGCGGCTGGCGGCCACGGCCCTGCTGCTCACCGGCATCGCACTTGCCGCTTGCTCCTCATCGGGCGACGACGGTCCATCGATTGAGCAGGCCTGGATCCCGCTGCACGACGGCGTCAGGCTGGCAGCTGACATCTACCTGCCGGCCGGCGCGACAGACGCCGACCAGTTTCCCGTGCTGCTCGAATACCTGCCGTATCGCAAGGACGAATCCCGCAGCCGGAATTACTCGGTGTATTCCTACTTCCTCGATGCCGGCTATGTCGTTGCCCGCGTCGACATCCGCGGCACCGGCAACAGCGAGGGCCGGACGATTCCCTACGAGTACTCGGATATCGAACTGGATGACGGCGAGGTCGTGATCGACTGGCTGTCCAAGCAGCCCTGGTCAACGGGCAAGGTCGGCATGTTCGGCATCTCCTGGGGCGGCTTCAACTCGATCCAGATGGCGATGCGCAATCCGCCGGCGCTCAAGGCCTTCGTCGCCGTCATGGCGACCGACTATCTCTATGCCGAAGACGTGCACTACATCGACGGCATCATGCATACCGATTCCTGGATGATGAGTAACGATCTCTATAACTCGATGCCCGGCGCGCCCGACTTCGTCCTCGATGAGGAATGGGAAGCGAACCGCTTCAATGTCGAGCCGAGCGTATACGCCTACATGCGGCAGCAGCGGGACGGCCCCTGGTGGGACCGCGCGTCCGCGCGCGGGCAGTACGAGAAGATGCGCATCCCCGGCTATCACATCGGCGGCTGGTTCGACGGCTACCGCAACAGCCTGCCGCGCATGCTCGAGCACGTCGACGCGCCCGTGAAGGCAATGATCGGACCGTGGGATCACTACTTTCCGCACAATGCCTGGCCGGCGCCGCAGGTCGAGTGGCGATACGAGGCGGTGCGCTGGTTCGATCAATGGCTCAAGGACGTGGACACGGGCATCCTCGAGGAACCGGACTTCGCCGTTTACGTGCGCCACTACTATCCGCCCGATCCCGCGATCGAGGCCATCCCCGGGGCATGGCGCTGGGAAGAAGGCTGGCCGCTCGAGCGTATCGACAACCAGGCCTGGTACCCGCAGGGGGACCACTCGCTGTCTACAGCCGAAGCGGACGCCACGAAGCACGATCTCGTCTACACGCCCTCGAGCGGGCTGGAAGGCGGCGGTCAGACGATGTGGTGGGGCAGCGTGACCCCCGACCAGCAGCCGATGGACGACGACAGCCTGGTTTATGACAGCGCGCCGCTGTCCGCGCCGGTCGAGATACTCGGCAGGCCGCTTGCGAAGCTGCGCGTATCGGCGGACGCGAGCCGTGCCAACTGGGTCGTGCGGATCTCCGATGTCGCGCCGGACGGCCAGGTAACCCAGGTGGCCGGCGCCGCGATCAACGGCACGCACCGCAATTCGTCGCGCGAACCTGAAGACATCGTCCCGGGCGAGGAATTTTCACTCGAGTTCGAGCTGCACTTTACCTCGTGGGTTTTCGCGGAAGGTCACCGCGTGCGCGTCGCGGTCAGCAACGGCCAGTGGCCGATGCTGTGGCCAACGAAGGAGCCGATGACGACGAGCCTGGTCATCGGTGGCGAAGACGGATCGCGGATAGAAATGCCGGTCGTGCCGCCCGGCGGCGCCGGGACGCCGGCCTTCGTGGCGCCGGTCGACAATCCACGGCTGCCGGGCTATGCAACCATCGACGCCGGGAACATCACCGGTTACGCCTCCATCACGGCGATCGAGCGCGATCCCGAGACCGGTGAGGCGTTTGGTATCGCGACCAATTCCGGCGCAACCCGGCGTCCCTGGGGCATCGAGCGCTTCGAGGAGGAGATCGAGCACCGCACCTCCGATGCGAACCCGGCCAACACCTCGGTCACCGGTCGTTACAAGCTGACCCAGGAGCTCGAAGACCGGACGCTGGACTTCGAACAGACCGTCGAGTTTCGCAGCGACGCCGACAACTTCCATCTGAGCTTTCACCGCTGGGTGCTGGTCAACGGCGAGCCTTATAAAGAGAAGACCTGGGAAGAGACCATTCCACGGGATTTCCAGTAGCCGATTCGCCGGCCGGTAGCCATTTCTGGGTATAAAAAGCAACGACTTAGGCTCGACTCCTTAAGCGAAATCTCGTACTATTCGCGGGTTCGCGTTTTTCCGCTTGGGCGTGGAAGGGACTCGAATTGCGCACAGGCTGACTTGCGCGTGGCTTTTTTGCCCTCAGGGGAGGGCAACCGAGGTTTACGATGAGCGACGCCGCGCACCCTTATAGTCAGCACAAGATCGTCATCCTGAATCCCAAGGGGGGTTCGGGCAAGACGACGCTCGCCACCAATCTTGCCAGCTATTTTGCGGCCCAGGGTCCGCCGCCGACGCTCGTCGACTGCGATCCGGGCGGCTACAGCCTGCGCTGGATCGACAAGCGCGCGGACAACCGGCCACCAATCAACGGTGCCTGCGGCTATGACGAGGACGCTTCCATCGTCGAACTGACGAGCCAGTTTCCGGAATCGAAACAGGTGATCGTCGACTTGCCGGCCGCCCAGGAGCCGCAGGATATTTTCGATCATGTCTACGATGCCACCAGCATCCTGATCCCGATCGTGCCGTCGGAGATCGATATCTACTCGGCCGCGAAGTTCATCGCCGACCTGCTGCTGTTCACGCAGCTGGACCGTCGTAAAAAGAACCTCGCGATCGTCGCCAACCGGGTCAAGCAGAATACGAAAAGCTACCGGATGCTGACGCGTTTCCTGACCAGTCTCGACATCCCGGTGATCGCCAGGCTGCGCGACAGTCAGAATTTCGTGCAGGCGGCCGCGCTCGGTCTCGGCATTGCGGAGCTGCCGCCGCACCGGGTGCGCCCGGACATGGAGCAGTTCGAGCTGATCACGAACTGGCTCGACCGCTGGCGGATGCGGCAGCTGGATGCATTGATTGCCGAGGAGATCAGGCGCGCGCCGGAGAACGATGCGCTGACGCCAGCGCCGGCGCTCCATCACTGACGGATTTTCTGTCTCAGGCCAGGTGTTCGCGGAACAGCGCGATCGTCCGTTCCCACGAGCGTTTCGCGGCTTCCTCGTCGTAGCGCGGCGTCGAATAGTTGTGGAAGCCGTGTCGCGTGCCCGGGTAGACGTGCATCTCGTAGCTGACGCCGTTCGCCTTTAATGCCGCCTCGTAGTCATCCTTCATCGCGTTGACCCGTTCGTCGTCTTCGGCGTAATGGATCAGCATCGCCGCGGCGATATTGCCGACCTGGTCGGTGTCTGCCGCGCGGCCGTAGTAGGGCGCGCCGGCCTGCAGTTCGTCACCCAGCGTGGTGGCGAGGAAATTGGTCGTGCCGCCGCCCCAGCAGAAACCGGTCGCGCCCAGCTTGCCGTTCGACAGCTCGTGGTTTTTCACGAAGCGTGCGCTGTTGACCATGTCCTGGCGCAGCGCCGCCTGGTCGAGCGTGCGCTGCATCGTGCGGCCGTCGTCGTCATTGCCGGGGTAGCCGCCGATCGGTGACAGCCCGTCGGGCGCCAGCGCCAGGAAGCCGTCGACCGCGGCGCGTCGCGCGACATCTTCTATATAAGGATTCAGCCCGCGGTTCTCGTGCATCACCAGCACGGCGCCGAACGGGCCGTCCCCGACCGGTTGCACGAGGTAGCCGCGCATCTCCCCGGAGGTGCCGCCCGGCGACGGGTAAGTCACGTAGTTCGCCTTGATCCTCTCGTCCGTGAACTGGACTTCCTGGGCGTCGGCGTAGTTCGGTAACAAAGCCTCGGCCATCGCAATCGCGGAAACGCCCGCGACCGTGACCTCCGCTGCTCGCTCGAAGAACTGTCTGCGATCGATACGGCCGTGGCAGTACTCGTCGTAAAGATCGTAAATCTCGTCGTCGATTTTGTTCCTGGTCATGGCCCTGGCCCCGTCGAATGTCTCATTTAAAGTATAGGCAGGTTTATTCGACAAACATCGCGTCGATCGAACCCATGCCGGTGAAGGCGATCCTTGCCCGGTCGCCAGCCGAGACCGGCAATGGCGGGCAGACGGTGCCCGACACGACAAACTGGCCGGCCCTGAGATGCATGCCGTACTTCGGCAACTCGTTTGCCGCCCACAGCAGGCCCTCGACCGGGTCCTTGCCCATAATGGACGTCGTCTTGCCGACGTTGGTTTCGGCGCTGTTCACCGTGACCGATCCCTCGATCTGCGAGAAGTCGAGATCGCGGACATCGAATCGCCGGGTGCCGAGAATAACGCCTGAGGCGATGCCGTTGTCGGCGATCGCGTGTTCGCGGGTACGCGGCTCGAGCGCCCGCCAGTTGACGAACTCCATCGCGATACCGACGCTGTCGATCGCATCGATCACTTCTTCTCGCGTGACGGTCGGTCCGGGCAGGTCCCTGTTCAGATAGAAC
>JABAOE010003126.1_pt2 | contig 22261 bp, 26 predicted proteins | sample 7062141 | NCBI WGS metagenome assembly JABAOE01 (sample SAMN14538627, study PRJNA623070) | marine sediment metagenome | biome: marine biome [ENVO:00000428]; feature: marine pelagic biome [ENVO:01000023]; material: deep marine sediment [ENVO:00002113] | place: India: Gulf of Khambhat ... | reverse complement strand
GTCAGTTTGCCGTCGTGGTCAACAAGATGGATTTGGTCGCCTACAGGCAGGACGTATTTGATGGAATTGAGAAGGAGTATCGAGAATTTCTGGGACAATTCAAAGCTATTCCGGCGCGGTGTATTCCGGTTAGCGCCAAGCTTGGGGACAATATCTTTAATCGTAGCAGGCAGATGCCCTGGTATACCGGGCCCACTGTTTTAGACACGCTGAACCTGTTCAAGAAGGAAGCGGCCTGGGTAGAGCAGCCACTCCGACTCTCCGTGCAGGATGTGTATAAGTTCGATGCGCGGCGGATTATCACCGGGCGCATCACAGCGGGGCGATTGAAAGTTGGCGACCATCTGGTGTTTTCCCCCTCGAACAAACGGGCCAACATCAAGTCCATCGAGGCATTCAATGTCGAACCTCTGCCGACTGAAAGTCAGGCCGGGCAGTCTATTGGAGTGATGCTGGACGAACAAATCTTTGTGGAGCGAGGAGAGATTGCCTCTCATCAAGACTACTTGCCGCTGGTTTCAACGGCCTTCCGAGCAAATGTATTCTGGCTTGGAAAGCGGCCGCTGGAGAGAGGGAAGAAATATCTGCTACGCGTCGCGACCAAAGAGGTGGATTGTGAGGTCGCATCGATTCATCGTATTATCGATACGATGGACTTGGCTCAGCAGCAAGGCAGTGGGGTAGTCAGTAAGAACCAAGTGGCGGAACTTACACTTCGGGCAAAAGCGCCACTGGCGTTTGATCTCTCGGCCTCCTTTGAGGCGACTGGCCGCTTTGTACTTGTCGACGAATACGATATTGCTGGTGGCGGTATCATTACCGAGCTGGTCCACGACGATCAGGAATTTCTCCGTGAAGAAGCCAGGCGGCGAGACTTCGCTTGGGTAAAGGGCGAGGTAGGCGTCGAAGATCGTGCAAGACAATACGGCCACCGAGCAGCAGTGGTCCTCTTCACCGGCGGGCGCCACACAGGAAAATCTTTTCTGGCACGCACACTTGAGAACCGTCTGGTTGCAGATGGGCGACATGCGTACTTGCTAGACGGTGAAAATTTGCGGCGTGGTTTGGACGCTGATCTCAGTGAAGAGGAGCGCGGACAAACAGCAGAGATGGCCCGTCGATACGGGGAGGTAGCGCGATTGCTGATTGATACGGGGCTCATCGTCGTCTCCACCACTAACCCTTTTGGTCTAGCGTACAGAGAAGCGGTGCAGGCTATCCGGACGCTTGTCCATCCAGCCCCGGTCATTGCCGTTCATATGAGCAAGACGGAAGAGGAACCTCCTTCCAACACCGACGTCGTCTTGAGTGGTCCGACGGATTTTGATGCAGCGACCAGACAGATAATAGAGGAATTGAAACGACGCGGAGTTCTGGCCCAGGCTATCGGGGCAAAACCGATCTTCCAGTATTCTATCTAGCTCAGATGCGCCTCACAAAAGGAGGCAGAGTTTGTAGTTCTTTTTCCCCATCAGTTCGTCGGTTTGACTCAATGGAAACGCACATGTTAGCGTACGCTCCCACCGGTGACGACTTGTCACAACGGGAGAGTCCAGCGGCCGAGGTTAAGTTTAACGCCATTCTTGGCCCGCTGCGAGAGGAGACGATATGAAATTTGTTTGCCTAAACTGTGAAACCTACATGAACCTCGAAAAGGTTGAGAAGCCTGCTGAAGGGTCCCTGGGGGTCTTTTTTGTCTGCCCATCCTGCAATGCGAAGTTTTCGATGGTTACCAATCCAGGCGAAACCAGCATGTTGAATTCTTTGGGCCTGAAGCTACGTGGGCGTACTGAAGCGGCAGCTTCCTTGGCGGGAATGAACAGCATACTGAACAAGGGAGAACCGGCCGGCACTCGACCAACGGCCCCTTCTACTGTTGAGAAGGAGATCCCTGCTGAGCACCCTGTTTCAACAGCAGCGACATCTGCGGCCAAGGACGGAGAGAAAACGAGCGGCTGCCCATTTTCCGCTATGATGGAGGAGATGGGCATGACTAGCTCCGGCAAGTCAACAAACGGGGGAGCAGCGACGTCGGAATTTACTTGGACCGCGGATGCGATGGAAAAACTCGATCACCTACCTTCTTTTGTCAAACCCATTGTGCAAGGGAGCGTCGAGGCCTATGCTCGCAAGCAGGGCTTCAAGACCATCACGCTACAAGTGATGGACGACTCAAAACATGACACACAAAACGGACTCACTTGGTCGCGTGAGGCTGAGCAGCGGCTAGAGAACATTCCGGATTTCATCCGGCCTATGGCGCGCAAGGAGATAGAACGCGTCGCAAAAGAGCGCGGGTTGGCGACGGTGACCGCCCAGGTGATGGATGAGGCCAAAGATAAATTCATGAAGTTCATGTAAGCCGCGACAACATAAGGGAGACAGTTGTAAAGGCTCATCCGGCCACCTGGATGGGCTTTTTCGCAGGTGGCTATCGCGGTCGATTGTCGTGCTCCCTCATACGACGTCGGTTCTGTGTTTTTTCTTTCTTGGTCATGACGGTTGTTCTGCTATTTGGGCCGATCTCTTGCGGGTTGCGTCATTGACACCCTTCCAGACCCTGTGCTACCTCTAGACTCTCATAATGCATCTGGCCTGATTGCGCATCTCTAGCCAACCAAGATTGCTTGGTTGGCATGGAGGAGGAATCCATGGGGGGTCATAGTCACTGGGCCACCATCAAGCGGCATAAGTCGGCGCAAGACGCGAAACGCGGGAAAATCTTTACGAGAATCATCCGGGAGCTCACCATTGCAGCGCGCTCTGGAGGAGATCCTGACGGGAATCCTAGGCTTCGTCTTGCTATCGCCAAAGCCAAGGAAGCTAACATGCCTGGCGATACGATGAAGAAAGCCATCCAACGTGGAACCGGCGAACTTCCGGGCGTTACATACGAAGAATTCACCTTAGAGGGGTATGGACCTGGTGGCACCGCCCTTCTGTTGGAGATTACCAGCGATAATCGAAATCGAACGGTGGCGGAGGTTCGAAGTTTGTTCACGAAGAACAATGGAAACATGGCTGAGGTAGGCGCCGTTGCTTGGCAGTTTCAAAAGAAAGGGCTTTTAACAGTTGAGAAAGGCAAGGTGGACGAGGATGCGCTTCTCTCCTTGGTGCTTGATGCTGGCGCTGAAGATGTAAAAGTAGGGGAGAAAGCTTTCGAAGTGATTACCAGCCCTCATGATTTTGAAGCTGTGAAAAAGGCTCTCGCGGATGCCAAGATCGAAAAGGCACTCGCCGAAGTCACTTACATCCCTCAAAATACCATTCGACTTGATGAAAAGCCCGCTGAACAGATGCTTAAATTAATGGAAATTCTGGATGAGCATGACGATGTTCAGAAAGTCCATGCAAATTTCGACATCTCCGACGAGGTGATGGAGAAAGTGGCCGTTGCAGCAGGATAAGGAGAGGTGACCAGGCTTTACTCCGGTCACCCGGGTAACGAGACGAGATGATCGCCTTTCTGACGGGGCGGTTGGCGTTCAAGGCTCCGACCCATCTGACACTTGATGTGCAGGGAGTCGGATACGAAATCTACATTCCACTGAGCACTTTTTACGCCCTGCCGAATCTCGACGAAATTACTGCACTGAATATCCATACGCATCTTCGGGAAGATACCATCCAGCTGTTCGGATTTCTTTCGCAAAGTGAAAAGAAGGCCTTCCTGCTACTGACTAGTGTATCGGGCATCGGCCCCCGGCTCGCTCTCAGCGTCCTTTCCACCCTCCCCGTGTCGGAACTGGCCTATGCGATTCAAGCCGAAAACGTAGACAAACTCGCAACCGTGCCGGGCATTGGGAAGAAATCTGCGGGTCGAATTGCCCTTGAACTGCGCGACAAGATGGGCAGGATTCAAGCAGGTTCCGTTCACAGCCCCATGTCCGAAGGGGCCGACCTCGACGGTCTTTATGAGGATGCGCTATCTGCTCTCGTGAATTTGGGTTACCGTCAACAGGAGGTCAGAGAAGCTTTGAAACGAGTCACAAAGACTACCAATGGGCCGATTACGCTGAACCATATGATCCGTGAGGGGCTCAGAGAACTTGCAAAGGGGTAAGGTATGCTGAGTGGGAGACCGATGCCGAGTGTTGCGAGGAGGTTTGTGCATACAATATATCTAGCGATGACCTTGACCGTTGTTTCCTTCCCTGCGGTCGGGGGTGCCGAAGAACCATCAGAACCCAAGAGTATTAGAATGACCTGCGGAACCTGCCCGGAGGGTTATGCGACTACCGGGGTCACGCAATCGTCGGAAATTTGTAAAGAGGGCGACCCAACGCTCGTTCAATGCGTTCCGCTCGGGGCGAATATGATTGCGGTTTGCGGTTCTTGCCCGGAAGACTACACCGAAATCGGCAGTTCTTCGCTCCCGGCTCGTTGCGGTAACAAGGATGGGGGGCGATTGGCACAATGTCAATTAAGAAACATGGAACAACACCTACCAGACCCGACGGAAGGATATAAAACCTGCCCTCCGGATTGCGGTAGTGCAGCCACACCTGGAGAGGGGGCATTGCCGCCACCTCCCAAATATCAACAGCTCCCCGCTGCTAAGTAGTCGTGAGCAGGACCCTATGACTGAGCGACTCATAACAAATCGCGCCACGGACGATGAACGAGGGCTGGAGAATGTTCTTCGTCCTCAAACCCTTGATGAGTACGTTGGCCAGGAGAAAATGAAGGAGTCGCTTCGAATTTGCGTCGAGGCGGCTCGACAGCGGCGGGAAGCGCTTGATCACACCATTTTCTATGGCCCTCCTGGTCTTGGTAAGACCACGATCGCCCATATTATTGCCAAAGAGATGGGCGCTTCATTGCGATGTACGTCTGGGCTGGTGCTGGCCCATGCGGGGGATCTCGCAGCGATTCTCAGCAATTTGCAGGAACATGACGTTCTCTTCATTGATGAGATCCATCGCCTCCCTCCATCGGTCGAAGAAGCGCTGTATCCCGCGATGGAGGATTATCAACTCGATTTGGTAATCGGACAAGGACCAGCGACAAGAACGGTCAAGCTCGATCTTCCACGTTTTACGCTCGTAGGTGCGACGACTCGAGCCGGCGCCCTGACATCACCACTCCGAGACCGGTTTGGATTGGTCTATCGGCTGGATTTCTATGCGCCATCCGAGCTGGAGGCCATCATTATCCGATCGGCTAGTGTGTTGGGTGTCGAGATTGATCGGGAAGGCGCGGTGGAAATTGCAGGACGGGCACGCGGGACGCCGCGAATCGTCAATCGGTTGATCAAGCGCATCCGAGACTATGCCCAAATCAAGGCTGGCGGTCCTATCACCAGGCAAGTGGCGCGTGAAGGATTGGCTTGGGTCGGGATCGATGAGGCTGGTTTCGATGACATGGATCGAAAGATTCTCCTCACAATCATCGAGAAATTCAACGGCGGACCTGTCGGTATCGAGTCTCTGGCAGCTGCAGTTCAAGAAGACAAGGGAACCCTTGAGGATGTTTATGAGCCGTATCTGATTCAGGCTGGATTCCTAGGTCGGACCGGCCGCGGGAGACAGGTCACCAAGATGGCTTTCGAGCACTTCAAGCGGCCCTCGGCCTTGCTGATTTAGTTTCCGCGGAATAACGTAACTTTCTTAACCTCCTAACTCGCACTCAGCGGATCTCCTGAAGCATCAGCACTATCCTTGCAATGGATTGAATCATTCTTGTAGAATCAACCACTTGTCCCAAGGGGTTTTCCTTCCTCCCGGGAGATCAGGAAGATCGCCTGTAGTAAAGCCCTAGGCTGGCCTGTCATGCCCAAAGACATGTTTGAATATCGTAAAGAAATCGATCGGATCGATGATGAGATCCTTCGCCTACTGAATGAACGGTCAAATAGCGTCATCGAGATTGGAAAGCTTAAAAAAGAGAAGGATGCTGATGCAAATCTCCATACTCCGGGACGAGAAGCGGCAATTATCGAACGATTGACGAAACTCAATCCTGGTCCTTTCCCTGGCGAGGCTATCCGATCAGTCTACCGTGAAATTATGTCTGCCTCCTTGTCACTGGAGGGACCTCAGAAAGTAGCGTATTTGGGGCCACGGGCAACCTTTACTCACATGGCCTGCATGCAGAAGTTCGGTTCCTCGGCCCAGTATGTGCCAGTTCATAGTATTAAGGAAGTCTTCAGTGAGGTGGAACGAGGACGGGCCAACTTCGGCGTTGTCCCGATTGAGAATACCACCGAAGGCGTCGTGAACCATACGCTCGACATGTTTATTGATTCCACCTTGCTGATATATGGTGAGATTCTCCAAGAGGTGTCGCACCATCTCCTGTCCCATTCTGGCCTTATCGAGGAGGTCAAAAAAATATATTCTCATCCGCATGCAATTGCCCAGTGTCGGAACTGGTTAGAAACCAACCTCCCCCATGTACCGGCGGTAGAGGTGGCCAGTACGGCTAGGGCGGCCGAACTCTGCATCGATGAACCTTCATCAGCCGCAATTGCATCGGAACTTGCAGGTCAGCTGTACGGATTGAAAGTCATCAAGGCCCGCATCGAAGACAATGTAAACAATTTTACCCGTTTCCTGGTGCTCTCGCAGAAGCCATCCGAGCGGACCGGTAAAGACAAGACATCCTTGATGTTGTCGATCAAGGACAAGGTGGGTGCGCTTTATGACCTGCTCCGCCCCTTCGCCTCTAACGGGATCAGTATGACTAAGATAGAATCCAGGCCATCTCAGAGGAAGGCCTGGGAATATATCTTCTTCGTCGATGTCGAGGGGCATATCACGGAGGAACGGGTTAACAAGGTGCTCGAAGAGGTGAAGGGGCGCTGTCTCTTCATGAAAATTCTCGGTTCCTACCCCATTCATAACTAAAGCCATGGCACTACACGTCCACCCGGACATCCAATCGCTCAGTCCCTACGTTCCCGGGAAACCGATCGACGAACTGCAGCGAGAATTTCGCCTTACCCACGTCATCAAGCTTGCCTCCAATGAAAATCCTCTTGGTCCATCGCCCAAGGCCGTAGCGGCGTTGGCCGGAGCGAATGACCAGCTGCACCGGTATCCTGACGGCGGCGCCCATCGTCTCCGACGGGCGATTGCAGATCGGTGGAAAATTACGTGCGACCATGTCATCCTCGGCAACGGGTCCGACGAGATTTTAGGGCTGCTTACAAGGACTTTCTTAGCTCCTGGAGACGAAGCAGTCATGGCAGATGACACGTTCGTCATCTACAGGATGGAGGTGACTGCCGCACACGGCAAACCCGTTGTCATTCCCATGGCACACTGGACTCACGATGTGGAAGCCATGATGCAAGCTGTCACCTCGCGGACTCGGTTGATGTTCATCTGCAATCCCAACAATCCAACAGGCACGATGGTATCAGCGGAGGTGATCAGCCAGCTCATGGCCAACGTACCTCGGGATGTCATTGTCGTTTTTGATGAAGCTTATTTCGAATATGTCCAAAGTTCGCAGTTCCCCGACACAATTGCCCTCGTGAAGGAGGGGTGTAACGTAATCGTCTTGCGGACATTTTCCAAAATCTATGGGCTCGCGGGATTACGAATTGGGTATGGCGTCAGCACCCCCGAGATCAACGACTACCTAAATCGGCTTCGGCCTCCCTTCAACGCCAATAGCCTTGCCCAGAAAGCGGCAGAGGCTGCGCTGGGAGATGATGAGCATGTCGCAAGGAGCCGGGCGGTGAACGCCGTAGGGATGGAACAAGTTGGCAATGGCTTGCGGGCGCTCGGGCTGACTCCAGTTCCGAGCGAAGCCAATTTTCTTTACTTCGACGTCAAACGTGATGGACGACAGGTGTTTGAGGCGTTGCTGCGGGAAGGAATCATTGTGCGGCACATCGGTGGGACTATGCTCAGGGTTACAATCAGCCAGGCCGATGAAAATGCTGCCTTCCTACAGGCCCTCAAGAAGGTCTTGATGTAGCAAGGGAAAATAGCGCGCGAGGAAACCATGATTATTGTATTGAAGCCTGAGGCCTCGGAAAGTGATGTGGACCACATTATCGACAGACTGCGAGATCTCGGCTTGAAATCACAGATCTCTACCGGTCAAGAACGCACCATCATTGGAGTGATTGGGGACGACCGGATTCTTCACAACCAGCCACTGACCGCGCTCCCCGGCGTGGAAAACGTCTTGCCCATCTTGGCTCCCTGGAAGCTCGTAAGTCGGGAGTTTAAAAAAGAAGGGACTGTCATCGATGTCGGAGGAGCGAAGATAGGGGGGAAAAAGCTAGCAATCATGGCAGGACCCTGCGCGGTTGAACGACTCGAACTTACGGTTGGAATCGCGCATGATGTGAAGGCCGCTGGAGCTTCGATTCTCCGGGGCGGAGCGTACAAGCCTAGGACGTCACCTTATTCCTTTCAAGGCTTGGGCCGCGAAGGGTTAGATTATTTGCTAGAAGCCAAGAAACAAACCGGGTTGCCTGTCGTGAGTGAAATTTTGGACACCAGAGATATTGAGCTCTTTCTCGAAAAAGCCGATGTTATTCAGATCGGTGCTCGGAACATGCAAAACTTCGAGTTACTTAAAGAAGTTGGGGCGTATGACAAGCCGGTGCTCTTGAAGCGAGGCTTGTCGGCTACTATCAAGGAGTTCCTCCTGTCCGCGGAATACATCATGTCCCGTGGAAATTGCAACGTTATGCTCTGCGAACGAGGGATCCGCACGTTCGAGACACAGTACCGCAACACGCTTGATCTCGCAGCCATACCGACGTTGAAGGAACTCTCGCACCTTCCTGTCATTGTGGACCCAAGCCATGCTACGGGCAAATGGGACCTTGTCGCGCCGATGTCAAGGGCAGCCGTTGCAGCTGGCACCGATGGTCTGTTGATCGAAGTCCATTCGAATCCGGAATGCGCGCTGTGCGATGGAGAAGAGTCGATCAAGCCCTCGAAGTTCAAAACATTAATGTCCGACCTCCGGAATATTGCCAAGGCCGTAGGAAGGGAAGTTTAAGGGTAATAGCATGACAGTTCATTTCAAACGAGTCGCAATAATAGGCGTAGGGCTGATCGGTGGGTCGCTCGGGATGATCATCCGGCGGAAACGTCTTGCCGACCACGTCGTAGGCATCGGTCGGCGGATTGAGAATCTCAAGGCCGCCGTCGAATTGGGCGCGATCGACCGGTATGCCAGCGATCCAAACGAGGGTGTGCAGGGAGCGGACTTGGTGATTCTTGCGACTCCAGTCGATACCTACGAACGGCATCTCAAGGCTTGGGCCCACTGCCTGACACCCGGCGCGATTGTGAGTGATGTGGGGAGTGTGAAAGGAAGATTGGTTGAGCGGTCGGAAGCGGCTATGCCAGAGACAGTACATTTTGTCGGCGCTCATCCCATCGCTGGGAAGGAGAAGACGGGAGTCGCCTCAGCGTCCGATCAATTATTCAAAGGGGCACGGTGCGTTCTGACACCAACGAAGCATACCGATCCGCAGGCTTTGGACCGTGTCAGAGAGTTGTGGGAAGAAAGCGGCTCGATTCTTATGGTCATGGACCCACATCTCCACGATCAAATTCTCGGTGCAGTGAGTCATCTACCGCATGCAGCCGCCTTTGCCCTGATGAATGCTTTGGCTGATCTTCGCGATCATCAACTTTCTTTCTTGGATCTTGCCGGTCACTCGGGCGGTGGATTGCGGGATACGACGAGAATTGCGGCTAGTTCTTCTGAAATGTGGCGTGACATCTTTCTTTGGAACCGGGACAACGTGGTGTCATTTATAGAACGATATGAACGGGCACTTGAAGAATTGAAACAACTTATCAAAGCGGGTGATGCAGCTGGAATAGAACATGCGCTCGAACGGGCTAAAAGCGAACGTGTGAAACTAGATACCTTTCCGGACAGGCGCGCTATTTAACGATGACCTCGTTCACTATTACATCTGGTCAGCCACTTAAGGGAACGATCACGGTTCCCGGAGATAAGTCCATCACCCATCGTGCCCTCATTCTCAGCGCGTTGGCCGAAGGCATGAGCACGCTCGTGAGCTACTGCCGGGGCGGGGATTGCCTCAATACCATCCAGGCTCTCCGGATGCTTGGCGTTCGGATCGATGAGGCCCCAAACCAGTTGATAGTGCATGGTAAAGGATTCTGGGGGCTGGCCGAACCGGACAAGCCGCTCGATTGCGGCAATTCCGGTACGGGTATTCGCCTTCTGGCCGGCCTCCTAGCAGGGCAGGATTTCTTTACGGTGCTGACAGGTGATGAGTCGATCCGGCGCCGCCCCATGGGACGAGTAGTGAAGCCGTTACGCGAAATGGGTGCCGTCATTGCAGGACGCAAGGGAGGGGAACTAGCACCGCTGGCGATTTCAGGTAAGCGACTCCACGGCATCGAATACTCATCGCCAGTCGCTAGTGCGCAGGTCAAGTCGTCACTGCTGCTTGCGGCACTGTTCGCCGAAGGAACGACTAAGTTCAAAGAGCCACGATTGTCACGAGATCACACCGAACGGATGTTTCAGTTTTTGGGCATCCCCCTCTCGAAGGATGGCAATGCCTTGGCGGTACAGGGGCGTCCCGCAGTTGGATGGTCGGGCAACCACGTTGTTGTTCCCGGCGACTTCTCTGCCGCCGCGTTTTTTATTGTCGGAGCGACGATAGTTCCAGGGTCTGATATCACCCTTCGGAATGTCGGGCTAAACCCCACAAGGACTGGGCTAGTCGATGTGTTGAGAACCATGGGAGCCGAGATTCAGATTCTTCACCAACGGGAAGAAGCAGGAGAACTGGTGGGCGATTTGCGTGTACGATCTGCTCCACTCAAAGGGGTGGCGATCAGCCCGGCTCTCATACCACAAACGATTGATGAGTTTCCCGTCCTCTGTGTCGCAGCGGCGGTTGCGGAAGGGATTACTCAGATTTCCGGAGCGGAAGAGTTGCGGGTCAAAGAGAGCGATCGTATTGCGGCCATGAGCACGGAATTGAGGGCTATGGGGGTGCAGATTGTCGAAAAACCTGACGGTATGATTATCGAAGGGTCAGGAAAGGGAGGGGAGAACGGCCGCTTGGAGACCGCCGGCATGGCGCAGAGCCACGGTGATCACCGAGTAGCAATGTCGCTTGCAATCGGAGCGCTGACGTCCAAGGGGAGCATTCCGATCGCCGATGCCGGTTGTATCGAGACTTCGTTCCCAAACTTTAAGGCGGTACTTTCTGGATTGTTGACCCATCATCCGCGAGGGCTATAATACGGCCATATCCATGGGCCGACATGGACTACAGGATATCGGATGATCATTGCAATCGACGGGCCAGCTGGAGTAGGCAAGAGTACAGTGGCCAAACTGTTGGCAGCTCGTCTAGGTTTTCTTTATCTCGATACCGGGGCATTCTATCGCGCGGTTGCCTGGAAAGTGCTAAACGTAAACGTGCAACCGACGGACCATGAGCGGGTAGCGGGGCTTCTAGAGACGACTTCGATTCGGATTCAATTTCAAAATGGCGCGATGCGAGTTTTGGTCGATGAGTGCGATATTACGGGGGCACTTCGCAAGCCGGATGTGACTGCTGCAGCCTCTATAGTTTCAGCGATTTCGGCGGTCCGTGAGTGGTTGCTTCCGATTCAGCGTCAGATCGGTCAGTTGAGTTCGGTTGTCGCGGAAGGACGCGATGTTGGTACAAAAGTGTTTCCTTCCGCGGAGCTGAAGTTCTTTCTGGACGCAGATGCGACGGTGCGGGCGGAACGACGGCACCGTGAACTTGTTGCCGCTGGCCATGGAGGACCGATTGAAGTGACATATCAAGATCTATCGGGTCGAGACCATAGGGATCGGAACCGCTTAATTGCGCCGCTGACTCCCGCAGCCGATGCAAGAGCGATCGATACCTCTGTTCTCAATGTCGAGCAGGTGGTGGAGCAGATGATGGCGGTGGTGTCGTCCACGTCGTGACGGGAATTGCCTACGGCATTCTGTGGGTACTGTCGCGAGTAATAGGCAAGATCTGTTTCCGGTATCGGGTTGAGGGTCGGATTCCGCAGAAGGGGGGTGTGCTGGTTGCCTCGAATCACGCCAGCTACCTCGATATTCCGCTGCTCGGTTGCGGGATGAACCGGAGGGCCTGGTACCTGGGACGCAGCGATCTGTTTCCGGCACCGGTGTTGAACCGCATTCTCCGGTCTCTGGGGTGGATTCCTGTACGGGTCGGGCGGCTCGACCGTGAGGCCTTCGGGAAAGCCATTAACCTGATTAAATCCGGAGAAGTGGTGGTCATTTTTCCCGAAGGTGGACGAAGTAGAGACGGGTATCTGCGACGGCCGAAAGCTGGCATTGGAGTAATTGTCTCGCAGACCGGTTGCCCGGTGGTTCCTGCATATCTTAAGGGGACATTCGATGTACTGCCGATGGGAGCACGATGGCCGCGCTGGCGACAGGTAACGGTGCGATTGGGTGCTCCCATTACTTTTGGGACTGAAGGGGAAGTAGAGAAAGTAGAGAGCAAATCCTTTTATGAGCAAGTCAGCCGAACGGTGATCGAGCGCATTGCAGCTCTGGGTGAAGTCCCGGTCCCCATATGGGAGGGACGCGATGCGCACGAGATCCCGAATCGGTCGAGTGTCAGGGCTCGCAATGCTGAGTGAGCCCGGCGCACATTTAACCATTCAGCGCCCGGCGAGTGCCGGAAGATTAGGACATCCACATGGGTACTGTTTCCAACGGTAGTGACGTGCAGTTAGACCGTGATGCGTTAGCCGCGTTGTACGAAGAAACATTCCGCAATCTTGAAGAGGGTACAATCACCGAAGGCCGTGTGGTGGCGCTTACCAAGGACAAGGTAGTTGTGGATATCGGGTACAAGTCAGAGGGATTGATCCCTGGCGATCAGTTCTCGCCGGAGGAGCTACAACATCTCAAGATCGGCGATCGGTTCCAAGTCTACATTGAAGAATGCGAAGATGCGGAGGGCAATCTCGTGCTCTCCAAAGAAAAAGCCGACAAGATGAAGATTTGGGAAGAGCTCGAGAAGCTCCACAAAGAGGAGAAGAGTATCGAAGGAAAGATTATCTCCCGTATTAAGGGTGGGATGATGGTCGATATCGGAGTTAAGGCATTCTTGCCAGGCTCGCAGATCGATCTTCACCCAGTGCGCGATCTCGATGGGCTTGTCGGGAAGACGTTTCCACTCAAAATTATCAAGATCAATCATCGCCGGGGAAACGTGGTCGTGTCGCGCCGTGTCTTGTTGGAAGAAACGCGGGACAAGAAACGACAGACGACGCTTGCCAGCCTCAAGGAAGGGCAGCTCATTCAGGGCATGGTCAAGAACATTACCGATTATGGGTCCTTCATCGACCTCGGCGGGATTGATGGGCTGTTGCACATCACCGATATGTCGTGGGGACGCGTTGGACATCCGTCGGAATTGTTTACTGTGGGCGACAAGGTCGAAGTGTCCGTTTTGAAATACGACCGTGAAACGGGCAGAATTTCCCTGGGCCTTAAGCAGAAGACCGCAGATCCATGGACTAAAGTTGGCGGGAAATACCCCATTGGAGCCAGGGTGCGTGGGCGTGTCGTCAGCCTCACGGACTACGGGGCTTTTGTGGAACTTGAGCCGGGCGTTGAGGGCTTAGTGCACATCTCAGAAATGTCCTGGACGCATGAAGTCAGACATCCATCGAAAATTGTTGCTGTGGGCGACCAGGTAGAAGCGGCAGTGTTGAATGTCGATCCCTCAAGTCGGAAGATTTCACTTGGGATGAAACAAACTGCGCCCAATCCTTGGGACATGATCGAAAGCAAGTATCCAGTTGGGACACGCATTGAAGGAAAGGTGAAGAGCCTTACAGATTTCGGTGCCTTTATTGGTCTGGAAGAGGGCATCGATGGCCTCATTCATATCTCTGATATGTCTTGGACAAAGCATATAAAACACCCCTCGGAGCTCTTCAAGAAAGCACAGAAAATGGAAGCGGTTGTGCTACGCATCGACAGAGAGAAAGAACGGCTTTCGCTGGGATACAAACAATTAACGCGTGATCCGTGGGAGGATGCCATCCCTGCCCGTTACCATGTGGGCGATTCAGTGGCTGGCAAGGTCAGCAAGGTCGCTGATTTCGGGATTTTCATCGAGTTGGAAGGTGGAGTCGAAGGGTTGATTCACATCAGTGAAACCAGCATCGAGCAGAACGTGAAACTCGAGGAGAAGTTCAACTTAGAGGATGTTGTGACGGCCAAGATCATTAAGGTTGATCGGGAGGAGCGGAAAATTGCGCTCAGCATGCGTGACTATCAACTCGACTCGGAACGTAAGCAGGTTGATGAGTATCACTCTTCGCAAGGCGCCCCTGACCAAAGCCTCGGCCGCGCAGCCAAGCAGAATCGGAAAGGACCGCATGAGGACGACTAGGCTCAGAACGATTGAATTCTGTAAGATAACAAGACAGGTCATTCCCTATGGTTGATGAAGTGACACAGGTGGAACGTCCTCCGAAGCGGCGGCCCTTTCGCATCCTTCTCTGGGTGCTAGGGGCTAGCCTTGGGTTCATGTTCATTCTGAATTTGTTCTTCCCTGACCTCGATCTGTCGACCGANNTTCGGATAGAGGGAGTGATTCTTGATTCGCAAGCAACCGTTAATGATCTGAAGCGATTCAGCGAGAATTCATTCGTCAAAGCGATCGTGCTGCGCATTGATAGTCCCGGGGGCGGGGTCGTTCCGTCACAAGAAATTCATGATGCAGTCAAGCGGGTCCGTGCTAAGAACAACAAGGCGGTGATCGCATCGATGGGCAGCGTGGCTGCGTCAGGAGGGTACTATATCGCCGCAGCGACAGACCGGATTGTTGCGAACCCCGGTACGCTGACCGGCAGTATCGGAGTCATTATGGAGACGGCCAATGTCGAGAGGCTGCTTCAGAAGCTCGGTGTTGAGGGCGTCGTCATTAAGAGCGGAAAGTACAAGGATGTCGGTTCGCCGCTCCGCAAGATGAGCGAGGAAGAGCGAAGCTTGCTCCAAACCGTGATGGACGATGTCCATCAGCAGTTTATCGAGGCGGTCGCGGAGGGTCGTGCAATCGAGTTGACCGATGCCCAGACGCTGGCAGATGGGCGAATCTTTACCGGGCGTCAGGCAAAGGACGTGAAGCTTGTCGATGAACTCGGAGATTTGGAAGATGCCATTCAACTGGCTGCGGATGTAGTTGGCATGGAAGGCGAGCCGAAAGTCGTCGAACCGCGCCGGCGGTTTTCTTTTCGCGAGCTGCTCGAATCGAGATTTGCAGCTATGTTTCCCAAATTGGATTTCCATCCAAGCGTCAACTTGAAGTACTTAATGGTGTTCTAGCGGCTGTGGCGAAATTGGAACTGACGCCGGTCGTTCAATGAAGCAAAGGGGGAGGCATATGACCAAGGCACAGATTATTGAGCGGGTTTCCGAGCAAGTCACAACGTTGACGAAAGGCCAGGCAGAAATAGTTGTTAATACCATTTTCGACTGTGTCAGAGACTCGTTGAAGAACGGCGACAAAACCGAAATTCGAGGGTTTGGAAGTTTCCGCCTCCGCGCACGCCGCATGAAAGAAGGCCGTAATCCGAAGACCGGCGCAACTGTGGCCGTGCCGGCCAAGCGTGTCCCATTCTTTAAGGCCGGCAAGGAGCTCAAAGAACTGCTGAACCAATAGATTGTTGTGGTGGGAGGGCAGCATGTCGGTTTCAGATTCACCTGAGTCGGCTGCGACAGAAGTCCGGTGGACTGAAGGGGCTCTCATGCGAATGGACCGCGCCCCTATGTTCCTGCGCGGCATGGTTCGCCGCATAGCTGAAAAAAAGGCGCGGGAATTAGGGTATGAGGTCATCACGGAAGAGATTCTCGACCGGTTCAAAGACGAGATCATGGGGCGCATGGGTGGCGAGGCCGGAATGACCTCGGCTGTTGAGGAAAGGGATTTGGGCCGTCTCCCTTGGACAGCCGCGGCAAAAGAGCGCCTCGCAGATGTGCCAGGGTTCATGCGTGCCATGATTCAGCAAATCGCCGAGGAAATCGCCAAAGAAGACGGTCATCTCGAGGTTAATGTTGAGTTGTACGAAAAGGTTGAAGCTCTTGCTGATGTTCAAGAGACGACTAGATCAGCTTTGGAGTGGACTAAAGGGGCGCTGGCACAGCTTGATGAAAAAGTAAAAGAGTCTCCGCCTATCGCGCTGGAGTTTGTCCGCGATATGCTGAAGCGTGATACTGAAGACCTAGCCAGATGCAGAAAGTTCGACCGTATCGATGAAGCTGTACTGCAGGAACTGTGGAAGACCCCCCAAGAACGGGTTGCATGGACCGACGAGGCGTGGAAACGGTTGCAGACCGCTCCCGCGTTTGTGCGAAGCGGAATCAGAAAGGCAGCGGAGCGGCGGGCAAGGAAGCTCGGATTGGCCGAGGTCGATTCCTACCACCTGACGACCTTCAGAAATCAAGCGATGATGAAAGCGGTCAAACGCATTCGCTCGTTCGGCTATCAGGATCTAACATTCGACGCTTTCGAGACGGCTCTCCAGAAAACCAAACGTCTTCAAGGGAATGACCAAGCTGAAAAACGACTTCAGGAAATACGGAAGCACTTCGCAGACCCAGCTGCCAAGAAACCCGAAGGCGGGACGCTGGGGGCCGAACTCATGGATCGATTCCGTAGGTATCTGAAAGGTGAAGGAACACTCTAACCGTCCAGTCTACTTCAACGCGCGCGCCATAATCATCACGCGGTCGGCCCATCCATTGAAACGTGTCGAATGTGCTGGAAAACGGTGGTCCGGAACCACAGGGAAGGGTTCCGGACCGATTGTCAATGGGAGGCAACCTGCTTCGGCCAGAACTTGTGCCGGATCTGAGGAAGAGGTTCGTTCTCAAAATTGGGAATGTCGTAGAGGCAGCGATCAATGGTGGCAACTTCCTCTTCAGTTAAAGGAAGCGTCACTTTCTTTTTCCAGAACTGGTCGAGCGTGAAGTAGTCAGCAGACTGCGGCTTTTGGGCCAACATTTCCTGCATCTTCTTGAAGCCCGCCGTATCGACTCCCGGTATGCGGCCTTTGTTCCGATCATGGCACCACAATAGCACTTCAGCGATGCCGTACATGGTAATATCAACGTTTACAATGTTACTCATAGAGTCCTCCTCAACTATGGGACCTGATTTTAGCTTAGGAGGAGGGTGAAATTCAAAGGTTCATGCGTACGTTCCTTGAGATTGTCAGATAAAAGAAGGCCTCTGTATACTGACAGTACTGGGCTCCGTCACCGGAGCGCTTTTATGGTCTTGTAGAGGTAACCCTAGGTAGACTGGGTGAGCGTTTCAAGCCAAGTGAACCTCCGTGAAATCAAGCGAGTGCTTCGTATTGCGTCAGTGTGCCTCTTCCTTGGTGGACTCATCGCCTGTTCAAAAGCTGACCCATACAGTCCTCCCAATCCCTTTTATTATTTTGCCAGTTATCAGGTGGGTAAGAACCCTACGACCGTTACCGCTTGTGATCTGAACCACGATACATTTACTGACCTAGTTACCACCAATATTGCCAGCAATACCCTCTCGATCCTGCTTGGCAACGGTGACGGAACCTTCAAAGACCAAGTACAGTTGCACGTGTGCCAGGAACCTCGAGCGCTTGAAATGGCCGACTTCAATCAGGATGGGCATGCTGATGTTGCAGTAGCCTGTTCTGGCGGAGACGAGCTCTCGATATTGCTCGGCCAGGGAAATGGAAAGTTTCAAGAGGGCCAACACTATCCAGTCCATCGCACTCCGGTCGCTCTCGCGACCGATGACGTTAATGGCGATCGTCTTCCTGATCTCGTCGTAGCGCTTCGCAATGACAAGATCAAGATCTTTCTTGGCTTGGGAACCGGTGAGTTTCGGCATGGTGCCCAGTACGAGTACGGTGACACTCCGACCTCTGTGGCACTGTCCGATCTCAACAATGACGGAAAACTGGACCTGGTGGTGACAAACGGGGGACCCATGTCGAATGCCGTCTCCATTTGGCAGGGTAACGGTGATGGCTCCTTTGGGATTCCGAAAGACTATTCGACAGGGAGGCGGCCTTTGGCAGTGAGTTTCGCGGACTTTAACAACGATCAGAAAAACGATCTTTTGGTGATCAACGGGGAGCGTGACAGTTTTACGACATTTCTCGGCAACGGCAATGCCACATTTCGGCCCGGCAAGGACTCCGGTGCCAATGCAGGCCCGAATTTTGGACTTGCGCGGGATTTTAACGGAGATCATTTGGCAGATGTGGCCATCGTGAATCTCCAATCGAATGATCTATCGATTTTGTTCGGAAAAGGCGACGGCACCTTCCATTATCCGCCCAGAAATTACCGGACAAAAAAGGGCCCTTTTGCCGTCTCTTCCTTTCGAGTCACGACAGAAGGGACGGAAGAGCCCGGCTTGGCTATTGCCGACAACGGAAACGGTACAGTCTCGATCTTCCTCCATCATGGACTAAAACCGACGCTGAAAGGAGATCTCGAAGAGTAGGGTCTGAACAAGCAAGACGGATAAGTCGGTAATCACCACGTTCTTGACAGCCTTTCGACCCTTCGCTAGAGTTGCCGTAAAGCGGAATGGCGGACGACGAACAAGCTCAATCATGGCAATTCGATCATTCATCTGGTGGTTCGCGATGGGGTCCCTTTTGACACTTTCCGTACTGATGGTACAGGGAGGGGTTCGTGATTTGTGGGAGGGAACTCAGCCAGCCGGCGGCACCAACGTCTTCGTCTACTTCGGCACGACACTCCTTGGCGGAGGGCTACTCGCTGGATGCGTAGCTTTGATCATGAACCGACTTCGATAAGTGGAGAGAAGTGGGGATGTATGCAGTGCCTCAAATGCAAAGGGTTTATGATGGTAGAACGGCACTATACCCTAATTAACCGTAGAATCTATGCGCGTTGTCTCAACTGTGGGTTCTGGATCGATCTAGCCGACTTACTCCGTTTTTTTCATAAAGTAATCGATAGCGGACTTAAGGGTAATAAGGTCCGAGAGACCTTCTCGCTGTGAGAAGGTGATTTGTTGCCATGCGAAAAAACTGGTTACGGCGTGAATTGGGGTCGCAGCGCGGGGGGGAAGTTCTTCGCGTCTGTGGGACTTGCTTAATCTTCTTCCTTTCCTTCCTAACGTGGTTAGCGACTCCGGTCTCAGGCAATGATATTCAACAAGACCAACTGTCAGCTCAGGCGTCAAAGANNGGAGAAGGGTCCCTGCACACAGTATCTTTTTAAAAGAACTTCGATCGGGCGAGATCCTCTACCAACACGCCTCAACCAAGCGCCTTTCACCGGCGAGTTTGACAAAAATCATGTCGGCGGTGGTGATTCTGGAAAAAGGAATTCTAGATGAGCAGGCAACCGTCAGTAAGAACGCCGCGCGTGCTCCAAGGAGCCATCTGCGATTGAAGACAGGTGAGGTGTTCCGTCTCGAAGACCTACTGAAGGCCATGTTAATAGTCTCTGCTAATGACGCCTGCCTGGCAGCCGTCGAACATGTAGGAGGCGATGAAACGCAATTCGTCAGGCTGATGAATGCCAAAGCGGCCGAGCTTGGATTAGCTGACACCCATTTCAGCAATGGGTGCGGATTCGATGGGCCTGATCACTATTCGACTGCCAAAGATCTCGCACGGCTCAGCGAAGTTGCAATGCAGAACACCATCTTCAGAGAACTCGTGCGGGAAAAAAGAGAGATTATCACGCCTGTCAGCGGGCGGCGGCCCTATGTATTGCAAAATACTAATCGGTTGCTGGGTCGCATTCCTGGCGTCGAAGGAGTCAAGACTGGCTTCACCTCAAAAGCCGGGCGATGCCTGATCGCCAAGGTATCCCAGAATGGCAGTGATCTGTTGCTCGTCATCCTTAACAGCAAACGACGCTGGAACACGGCGAAGAACCTCATTGACTACGGCCTCCGTCTGACTGAAACCGGCCTGTAACCACACGCGTGCTCGCCCCTCATGTAGTAAGCCATGCTTGTGAAGCTGTGGCAGGATGTACAGTGAGAACCTTCCAAAGCCTTGTCAACGAAGGATATCCTTCGGGAGGTGCCAAAGTTACAGGATGAATCACGGCTGTAGGCCATTGTCACGTTGATTATGCTGTGATGAACTACGCGCGATCCTCAGCTTAGATGACGATGTAGCCATGCTGCTTCTGCATGTGCGAAAAAGGCATGGAATGACACCAATAAATCAGTTGTCAACGCAGCCATTGGCCGAGGACTAATGGATCTGGGGGCGCCACTTAGAGCGAAACGAAATGTTAGCATCCGTGCCCGTGGGGAGGTCTGTTCTAGATTTCTACGGTCTTCTGAATCCAGCATTTCCAGTGTGCCTTTCTCCGATCCCTTCTCCTTACGATACGAAATCTGACAAAGCCACGCAGCCCTCGGCGGTTGTTTGCGAGAACAGCTTACCAACATCCATAGCATCCAATAATGTGAACACTAATTTATACTTGTCCTAGCTTTCCATCCTTGCCACTAGATTCTTCCTCTCAGGCATGCCGCACTTGGGCAAGGCTTCCGGACATCCTCTTCCTCAACAATGTGAAAGCTCGTACCTGACCCAGCTTCATCAGTAATGACATTGGCACGTCAGGCTAGGTGTAAAGGAGCAGGAGTGCAGTGGGTAGTTGATCCCTGTCTATCTACATCCGTTACCTGTGCGGAGCCGGGGGGGGATACCTTAAAGAGTTTCTCTTGTCAGACGACAAACATTCGATATTGGTGACTATTCGCGCGCGGATGATGCTTGTCTTATAAGTTCAAGATGTTAGTGCGGCGGGGAAAATTCAATATTGATATCCTTGCCCAGATAATTCACCTGGAAGCCTTGCTTGTCGTAGGCCATGACGGCGCCCATGACGTTTTCGTCGCCGTGTTCTTCATTCCCTAACAACTTCCGGATGTCATCCGGGCTTTCGCTGGTCAGCACATTGTGGAAAACGCCTCTTGTCTTGTGCGCGAACCGGTTGGTAATAAAAATCAGATCAACCTTGCCATCCTGAATGCGCACGCCGGCCATGGGGCCTGTCGGCTTTCTCTGGTCGAGCAGGAAGATGAAGGTGGCTTCCTGCTCAGCTTTGATTCCGGATATTTTTTCGTTGATTAGAGCTTCGATGGCTGTGGCTTCTGAGTCGCCGAGTTTAATGCCGAATAGAGAAATGCTTTCGCTGGAGATCGATTTTGGCTCCATCACATCGTTTTTGCTCAATTCATATGGCTCTGCGTGAATAAAGGAAATGAGCACACAGAGGGTTCCGAGGATCGCAAAGGCCAACGTTCTCACTACACTGTGTTCCCTCATCGTCTTCTCCTTCACTTCCATTACGCTATGAAATCGGTGATTGTTGCTTGGCTGGTGTTAAACGGCAGGCCGTGATCGCTAAGCTTCATTTTAGCCAACAGAGCCCGAACCTGCAAGGAGCAGGGGATCAACTCGGGAGATGTACTGGCTGGGCGGCTGCAGTGTTCCCGCTTACGGGTGGCCTGGTTAGGGGTTTGGCCTTGTCTCTAGCAACATTTCGCCGAGTTGACGAAGCCGGTGAAAATAGGTCTGTGAATCGACGTCCAGCTCTCCCGTCAGATCGTCTAAATCCCCTAAACAATCCTTCACGATGGCAATCCGCTGGTCATCAAGACCCTCAGGGCTATCTAGATAGAAGACTACACACCCGCTGATCACTGTATCGAGCGTCATCAATTGACCCTGGTTGGGGCTTGTGAATTGGGGCCAGCTATTGGCGCAATGTCGTTCCCAGGCTGCTGCAATGACGTGTCGAGTCAATTGATGCCTCTGCCTCCTGTCCGTGCTGAACCTCTCCAATCTGGCTTGTGGGAGCAGGTTAATGAAATAATCCTAAAAGGTATTAAAAGTTGAGGTTGGGCTGAGAGGAAACCAAAACAACTCAAATCTCTGCTCAACCTCAATTTCAAGCTCAGCAGATTCTGTTCTGCCCACTCTTGCTAGGGATATAGCCCTCGTTGGAGATGGGCTTGCACGACTTGGTCAATCCCGTTTATGAGTGCCGCAATGCGCATTGACGTCCGCTGTTCGCTTGAAAAAAGGAGTGTGCGTTGAAAAGCAGACGTGATGATGTCTTGCAAGCGACGCTGAATATCCGTTGCGCTCCAGAAAAACCGCTGAAGATCCTGTACCCACTCAAAATATGACACAATCACCCCCCCGGAATTGGCAAGAATATCGGGAATAATGAACACCCCTTTTTCCTCGAGGATCCGGTCGGCCTCGAGCGTCGT
>JABAOE010000535.1_pt3 | contig 22264 bp, 23 predicted proteins | sample 7062141 | NCBI WGS metagenome assembly JABAOE01 (sample SAMN14538627, study PRJNA623070) | marine sediment metagenome | biome: marine biome [ENVO:00000428]; feature: marine pelagic biome [ENVO:01000023]; material: deep marine sediment [ENVO:00002113] | place: India: Gulf of Khambhat ... | reverse complement strand
GGGCCTCGATCCTGGACCCGTGGGGATGGTTCCTCGAGGGCACCAACCATCTCTTCTTCCCGTCCCTGAGCGTGTTTGCAGCCTGCCTGCTGCTCCTCGCCTTCCGAGAGGAGGAGACGTTGGTGCTGGATCGCAGGCGCTCCATGGAGCCCGCTCCGCTTTAGCGCGCACGGTGCAGGAGCAGCGCGCAGCTGAGGAAAACTTGCGAGGCCTTCTCCTGCTCGGCCGCAGTCAGTCCCCGAGCACGTACGAGAAGATCAGCGGCGCCACGATCGTGGCGTCCGACTTGATGAAGAACTTGGGCGTCGCCGGGTCCAGCTTGCCCCAGGTGATCTTCTCGTTCGGCACCGCCCCCGAGTAGCCTCCGTACGAGACTTCCGCGTCGGAGATCTGGCAGAAGTAACCCCAGAAGGGCACATCCCTCTGCATGTCCTGGATGATCGAGGGGACGACGCAGATCGCGAAGTCCCCGGCGATGCCACCTCCGATCTGGAAGAACCCGACCGACGGACGTCCCTCTTCGGCCCCGTGGTTGGCGAGATACCACTCGATCAGATGCGCGAACTGCTCGGTGCCGGTCTTGCAGCACTGATGGTGGGGGACTCGGCCCGTCAGAACCGCCGCGGCGAGCATGTTTCCGGTCGTCGAGTCTTCCCACCCTGGCGCGTAGACCGGAACGTCCGCCTCCAGAGCCGCGATGAGCCACGAGCTCTCCGGGTCCCCCTGATAGTGCGGTTCCAGCTCCCCCGAACGCAGCAGGTCGAAGAGGTACTCGGGGGGAGATTTCCGCTGACCGGACGCGCATGCCTCGCTCCACCGCGCGATCAAGCGCTGCTCGAGATGCCGCATGATGTCCTCGGGAATGCAAGTGTCGGTCACTCGATTCATTCCCCGGTCATAGAGCTCGGCTTCGTCTTCGGCCGAGAGGGCCCTCCAGTCGTGAATGATCTCGTATTCATCGTGTCCCAGGAGGTTGAACACGTCCTCCTCCAGGTTCGCGCCGGTGCAAGAGATCGCGTGCACCTTGTCCTTCCTGATCATCCGAGAGAGACTGATCCCGAGCTCCCCGGTGGACATCGCTCCGGCCAACGAAAGGAGCATTCGCCCCCCCGCCTCCAGGTGCCGGTCGTACGCGCGGGCCGCTGCGACCGTCTCCCGTGCATTGAAATGGAGGTAGTGTGTTTCCATGAAGTCGCGGATGGCACCCATCTCGAATCTCCCCGGCTGCGTTCACTCGCGTGCCCCCGTCCATCGAGGGAGCGCTAAGCTACGACGAGCCCCATGGGCCTTCCAGGGGCCGGCGTGACGCCCCGCGTGCGGCAACGGTCGAACGACTCGCCAACGTTCTCGATCCTCTCTCTCGAGCCCAGAACGGACCTGTCCGGGCCGCCGAGGAAAGAGTCGCCACTGCCCGGGTCCGAGATGGGGATCGTGACGGGAGGCAGGCTTCTCGGCCTCCTGGAAGCATCCCGCGGACTCCGCGCTCTTTGGCGGGGGGATCGGGAGCTGTTCGGTCGGGTGTCGCTCACCGTGGCTGGCTCCCCTCTCTCTCCCCTCGGCTCGTTCCGCTGGGACCGGGGAAGCTGGGAAGGGCGGTACCGCTCCGGGCGCGGGCTGGTCGTTCGGGAGCGCGGCTTGTTGACCGGCGATCCTGCCGCACTGGCGCTTCAGTGGTGGAGAGAATTCGGACCCGAGCCCACAAGAGGCGACGAGACGCTGGAGGTGCGATTTCTCGCCCTGGACGACACTCCGCTCGCGGAGCTGAGTCGCCGGTTTTCGGCCCAATCTCCCGTGACCGTCTGCCTCGTCCCGAGCGGGACCGACCCCGATCGAGCCTCTCACCTGCTCTGCGGCTTGAGGGAGCAGGAGATCCGGAGCGCCGCACGCCCCCGCCGCGGGACCATACACACACTCGAGATCCGTATCGATGGAGTACTGCTCGTCGGCGTCGAAAGAGGCTTGAGCGCGATCGACGACGCGGCCTCGGCCCTTGCCGAAGGAAGCGCAGCGGAGGCCCTCTTCCTGGCGGGCTTCTCCGACCGACGACCGAGATTTCTCGACGGGTCCTCGCTCGTAGAGCTCGGCCTCGGGGCATTGGCCGGGGGCAACCACGAGGTCGCTCGCGCCACACTCGAGGCGGCCGCACGGACCCCGACCGCCGCGCCGCTGGCGCTGCTGTATCTCGCCGCTCGAGTCCCGCTTTCGACCGCCGACGCGGCGGTCCTCGTGCCCTTTGCAAACGTGCTGGGGGAAGCGGCGAAATCCCTGCGGCCTTCGGAGCCGACCGCCTGGTTCCCGGGTTCGGCCCGGACTCTGGGCCTCCTACTGGGAGCGCTCGAGCCCCTCGGGTTGCGCCGGCTGGAGGACGCGCTTCGGATCGAGCTACGGCGCATCGAGACCGCGGGGCCCGCAGGCCGCGGCATGCTTCCGGTCGCGGCCGCTCCCCAGAGTCGGGAAGGGGAATTGGGGTCCCCCGGCGCGGACGCCCGCCTGCCGTCGGCCTCTGGCTTCGCTCTCCGTCAGGTCATGGGTACGGGTCCCCTGCGCTCCCTCCACGCCGCTCGGCTCATCCGTTCATGGATGGAGCGCGAGCTCGGCATCGCCGCGGACGCGCCCTTCGGCCGGATTCGGATCGCCCCCCGCCTTCGGGATTCCTGGGAAGCCCTGGAGGTCTCCGGGATCCGCGTCGGTGATGCCACGATCCGACTCGACTGCACTCGGCACGAGCATGGTTTCGAGCTTTTCCTCACTCAACAGGAGGGACGTCTACCTCTGAACGTCGTATTCGCTCCCCGACTTCCCCTGCGTTCCGTCGCCCGAGTCGAGATCGGTGGGGCGGAGGCCGAGGTCGGCCTATCGTCGGAAGGCGGAGCCACTCGCATCGAGTGCCAGTTCCCGCTCGATCCCTCCCGGGATCTGCGCGTGTTCTCCGGGGAGTCGCCGCGGGGCTGAGGCGGCCTTGCCCTGCAACTCGGCCCTTTCTACTGTCCCCGCGCCCCGGCGAGCGCCGCGCAGCTTCCCCATCCGTGGGTGGAACCCTTCTTGAATCAAGCCGACCGCCCCTGGTTTCGAAGGCTCCATTGGCAGGTCTTCATCGCGATGGCCCTCGGTATCGTGACGGGGGCGGTGTTCGGCGAGGCGGCCGCACTCCGAATCGGTTGGGTGGGAGACCTCTTCATGGAGCTCCTGCGCATGATCATCATCCCTCTCGTCCTGACCTCGATCATCGCCGGGGTCGCGACCGTCGGGGGTGGAAGCACGATCGGTCGCCTGTTCACGAAGACGCTCGGCTACTACGTGCTTTCCAGCACGCTCGCCGTTCTCGCCGGCCTTGCAGCCGTGAATCTCATTCGACCGGGAGTGGGCTCCGACGTCGCGGGCTCGGTGCAGCAGGAGCTTCCGGAGCTTTCCACGCCGAGCTCTCCGGTGGACCTCCTCTTCGACATCGTCCCAGAGAACGTGGTTCAGGCGGCCGCCGACGCAGACATGCTGGCCGTGATCTTCTTCTCGATCGTGTTCGGGGCGGCGATCAGCATCCTTCCGGACAGNNTGACCGACCTCTTCGACGCACTGTTTCAGACGATGATGCGACTGACCAATGGCATCATCTTTTTCCTTCCCCTCGGGGTCTTCGGCCTGATCACGACCATGGTGGGAACGACAGGTTTCGGAGCGTTCCGAGCATTGGGGCTTTACGTCATCACGCTGACGCTCGGGCTGACGACGCACTTCTTCCTGAGCCTGCCTCTCCTACTGATCCTGCTGGGTCGGATTAGTCCGAGAATTCACTTCCTCAACATGCGCGAGCCGCTGCTCGTGGCATTCTCCACGAGCTCGTCGGGGGCCACACTTCCGGTCACGATGGCGGCGGTGGAGGACAAGGTCGGAGTCTCCAACCGTGTCGGCTCCTTCGTGCTGCCGATGGGCGCCACGGTGAACATGGACGGCACCGCGCTCTTCGAGTGCGTCGGCGCCCTGTTCATCGCCCAGGCCCTCGGCTTCGACCTGACCTTCGGTCAGCAGGCCGTCGTGGTGCTGACCGCGATCCTGGCCTCGATCGGGGCCGCTGCGGTCCCGTCCGCGGGTCTGGTCGTGATCTTCATCGTGCTGGAAGCCATCAACCTCCGAGGGCCGGAGGTCAACGTGATCGTCGGCTCGATGCTGGCGATCGACCGTCCGCTGGACATGTACCGGACGGCGGTGAACGTCTTCAGCGACTCCTGCGGCGCCGCCATCATCGCCCGGTCGGAGGGAGAGACCGAGGTAAACAGCGCCGTGCGCTGAAAGCGCACCTACTTCCGAGATCTCTTCTTGGCCTTGCGGTACTTCTTGGCGGTTTCCTCCGCCACCTCCGGGTCCAAATACCCGTGTTCGACCAGAATATCCAGGAGACGCTCCCCTCGGTCCGGAACTGGCGTCCGGCTCACAGCGCGAGCGAACTCGATGCGGTCCTTCTCGTCGATATCGTCCATGATCCCGATCGGGGCACCGTAACGAAGGAGGATGCGCTTGGCATCCACCGCCACGGAATCAGTCACAATGTCCTCCCGGAGGGATGAGACCTAATCACTAGCGAAGATCCTAAATGTAAAACTGTCATACATCTGTTGAAAACATCTGGTTCCAGCACGGGGCAGCTTCGTCCTGGTCGACTACACTGTCGAATGCCCCAGGCAGCGCGTCTCAGGAGCGGGCCGAGGCACTGATCCTTGGCCGATGCATCGCCTCGACTGCCTCAAGGACACACCCTACTTTGGGTGTCCACTTTACCAGCTCGCGGACAGCTCGGTGATGGCAGACGACTCTCCCATCCTCTCCCGGTCGGTCGAAGACTACCTCAAGGCGATCTACTCGCTGTCCCACGAGGGAGAGGCGGCTTCGACGAGCAGCATCGCGGTGGCCCTCGACGTTCAGCCGGCGTCCGTCAGCGGAATGGTCAAGCGTCTCGCGGAGGCGGGGTACGTCGAGCACGTCCCTTACCGAGGCGTTCGCCTGACCGCCGAAGGCACCCGGGAGGCGCTGAGGATCATTCGGCGGCACCGGATCCTGGAGACCTATCTGAGCGAACGACTCGGGTATTCCTGGGACGATGTCCACGCCGAGGCGGAGCTTCTGGAGCACGCGGCCTCGGACGAGCTGATCGACCGGATGGCCAAGGCGCTGAAGGACCCCAGCCACGATCCCCACGGCGCCCCGATCCCCTCACGCTCAGGGGACGTCGAGTCCACCGCCCACCCCACGCTGGCCGAGGCTCACGCCGGTGACCACGTCCGCATTCGGGCGGTCAGGGACGATGACCCGGAGCGTCTCAGGTACATGGAGGAGCTTGGGTTGCTCCCTGGCGTGCTCCTGCACATCGACGCCCGAGCCCCGTTCGACGGACCCATCACCCTCCGAATCGGAGACGAGCACGGAGCCCCGGAAACCATCGGGCACGAGCTGGCCAGCAGGATACGTGTCGCGATCGTCGATGCCTGATCCCGGGCGCGGGACCCGCGAGGGGAACGGCCCGTTTCAGCGTGAGGGTGTGAACGATCGGTGGAGGTGCCTGATCTTCCACCCCTCGTCAGAGAGGATCAGGTAGGCGGTCTCGAAGACGGCTCGAGCGTCTTCCGACACTCCGGACTCGTCACTCGTGGACATGGAGAGGAGTGTCGTGACCAAAGCTGCGCGTTCGCCCGCGAAGACGACTTCCGTCTCCAGGGGTGTGTAACGGATGCCTTCCGCGTGCCGGGTTCGAAGCTCGAGCAGAAGCTCCCCCCGGCTCGCCGCCCCTATCGCTCGACCAACCAGCGGATCCAACAGCGTCGCCTGACTGTCCAGACGGGCAAGCGACGTCGACAGGTCTCCGGCCGCGACCGACTCACGAAACGAATCCAACATCGCTCGGATGAGGGCCGTCGCGTCGGTATGGGGTTCGGCCGCGAAGGGTGCCGGCGGCGCGGTGCCCCCGACGGCTTGAGACCCGGCTTCGCTCGAATCCCGTCGCTCGAAGGTACAACCCCAGGCGACCCAAGCGATCAAGACGCAGCAGGAAAGGGCTCGCAGCTTCGAAGCGCCCGGACGTGAGCGCATGCGAAACCCGCCGGCTTCCAACGAAAATCTTCGACTCAACGATCGCGCCGCCTGTAGAGCCCGAGGCGTATGGGGGGATCGACCCTCCAGTGAAAATAGAGCCTATTCTCCCCCTCGACGATGATGCCTTCCTTCCGGTCACGGACCTTCGGATAGTCCACGCCCTGCTGGTTCTCGACCAGGAGAAGCTCACCCTCATTCAGGTCGTCGAGCCGGGCCTGGACCTTGGACTCCAGCTCCTCCATGAGAGCAGCCTCGGCCTCCGACTGAACCGGCCCCTNNCCTCGATCCGCTCCTCGCCCACCTTCTCGTACTGATCCTCGAACTCCTCCGACTTGAGCGACCGTACCCGGTTTCGACGGAAGGAGATCTCGCTGAGCGCGCGCGAATCGAAGTGCGGCACGACGCTGTGAATCGATTCTCCGTATCTGCGAAATAGCATTCTTGGCTTTACCCAGAGAAGTCCAACAGGGTCTCCAGTTCTTCGTCTGTGAGGTCTTCGGCGGACTTGCTGCCGATCCCGCGCCCCGCCCGCGAACGGGTCCGTTCCTCCTCTCCCTGGTCGCGGGGGGCTCCAGTGTAGTCGTACTCAGGAAGCGACCGACGCTCCAGCCTTCGTCCGAGTCGATGCTCGATCGACTTCAGGTAGCCCAGGTCCGCTCCCGTCACGAAGGTAACAGCCGTGCCTACGGCGCCGGCTCGCCCAGTGCGGCCGATCCGGTGAACGTAATCCTCGGGGTCCATCGGCACGTCGTAGTTCACCACGTGCGAAATCCCCTCGACGTCGAGACCTCGCTGAGCCACGTCGGTCGCGACCAGTACACGGACCTTGCCCGAGGAGAAGCGATCCAGAGCGCGCGCCCGCTGCTCCATCCGACGATCCGAATGCATGGTGTCGGTGGCGATCTTCGCCTGCTCCAGCCGACTTCGAAGGGCATCGGCCCCGGACTTGGTGCGGGTGAACACGAGAACCTGATCCCAAGAAGCATCCTCCAGGAGCGCCACGAGCAGGTCGGCTTTCTTCTTCGGCCTCACCGTGTAGACGACCTCCTCGATGCCTTCCGCCGTGGTTCCCTCCGGAGTCGCCTCCAGCCAGACCGCGTCCTTGGTGATCTGGAGGGCGAGCGCGTGGACACCGTGTGGCATCGTGGCGGAAAAGAGCATGCTCTGACGGCCTCCGGGAGTGCGGCGAAGCACCTCCTCGATCTGTGGGCGAAAGCCCATGTCGAGCATTCGGTCCGCCTCGTCCAGAACCAGGACACGAACGCGCGAGAGGTCGACGTTGCCGCGCTCGATGTGGTCGTTGAGGCGCCCCGGGGTCGCCGCCAGAATCTCGAACCCCTGGGCGAGCGCCTTTATCTGCGGCCCATAGCTCACACCACCGACGACGGAGCCCACTCTGAGGCTGCCCCCCTTCGCGAGATCCGCCGCGTCCTCGGCGACCTGCTGAGCCAGCTCCCGGGTTGGACACAGCACGAGCACCTGGAGTCCTCCGCCGGCACGCGAGCCCTCGATCGCGGGGATCATGAAAGCGCCGGTCTTTCCCGTCCCCGTCTGGGCGATTCCCACCAGGTCCCGTCCGGCCAGCGCGGGCGGAATGGCGTCGTGCTGGATCTGCGTGGGCACGGACCATCCCAGCGCCTCTATGGCTGCCAGACGCTCCTCGGTAAGATTGAGCGCCTGAAACGTGTTACTCTGTCGCAAACGACACCTTCCCTTCGAAGGCCTTCGGGCCGAGGTGCGGCCCGCCCGTTACAAGTTTAGGAAGATCCACGCCTTCCGCCCACGCCCGAAATCCATCTGACCGACCCTGCCAACCCATGACTCGAGAGAGCTCAGAATCGAGACCGCCGATTCGCATCCTCTTCGTCTGTCTCGGAAACATCTGCCGTTCGCCCCTGGCTGAAGGAGTGTTCCTTCACCTCGCTCGCGAGGCGGGATCGGCGAACCGGTTCGAGGTGGATTCGGCCGGGACTGGTGGATGGCACGTGGGCGAGCTGCCGGATCCGCGTGCCACCGACGTGGCGGCAGCACGGGGAATCGAGCTCGTGGGTCGCGCGCGCAGCATACGGCCGACCGACTTTTCCACCTTCGATCTGATTCTCGCCATGGATTCGGAGAATGTCCGAGCCCTGGAACGCTTGCGAGGCCAGGGAGGGAAGGGAGCGCGGGTGGTATTGCTCCGGGAATTCGACCCCGAGTCCGAGGGCGACTTGAGCGTGCCGGATCCGTATTTCGGTGGGCCGGACGGATTCGAACGGGTCTTCGACCTGGTGTATCGATCGTGTCGATCTCTTCTCGAGGAGCTCCGAGGGGCCCCGGACGCGTGGTCCCGTAGGTGAGCGTGGAGGAGCGACACGGGCTGCCCGCCGATGTCGCCCGGGCGGCCGCCCAGGCTCTCGGCGAGCCACCTGCGGGAGAGTCCCTGATCCAGGTGGAGCGGGTCGGCGGCGGGTGCATTCACGCGGCTGCCCGAATCCTCACGAGGTCGGGACGGCTCGTGTTTCTCAAATGGGCGGCGGAGCCTGGTCCGGCGGGTTTCGGAGCGGAGGCAGACGGCCTCCGGGCGATCGGGCGTGCGGGAGGTCCCCGCGTGCCGGATGTGCTCGCGGTCGAGCCCGGGGGACCGGACACGACGGGATGGATCCTGCTCGAGTTCATCCGCAACGGACCACCGACCGAGCGCTCCTGGACTCGGCTCGGTAGCGCACTGGCCCGTCTGCACGCGCCCCTGCCCGAATCGCTTCCCGGGTGGGAGGAGGACGGGTTCATCGGCTCGCTCCCGCAGGAAAACTGCGCACAGGCGTCGGCGTGGCCGCGATTCTGGCGCGAGATGCGGCTTCAAGTCCAATGGGACCTGGCCAGGGAATGCTTCGATCTGAACACTCAGCTGGCCTGGGACCGGCTCATGGATCGAGTCGAGCCGGCCCTCGGGGCCTGGGAGATCGACGGCCTCTCCTTGCTTCACGGCGACCTCTGGAGCGGAAACTTGATCATCGCCGACTCCGGTGAGCCGGTTCTCGTGGACCCGGCGGCATATCGCGGGCACCGAGAAGTGGATCTTGCGATGATGACGCTGTTCGGGGGCTTCCCCGCTTCGGTGTTCGAGCGCTATCGGGCGCAGGCCCCCACACAGGAGAACGACTACGACATCCGGCGAGACCTATACCAGCTGTACCCCCTTCTCGTGCACGTCAACCTGTTCGGCGGCAGCTACGTACTCGGCGTACGCGAGCGGGTCTCCAGGCTCGTGAAGCGGCTGGCGTGAGGGTCCGTTCTATCCCGAAGCCAACCGCTCGATCGCATCCGTCAGAAGCTCGTCCGACGTGGCGAAGCTGAGCCTCACATAGCGGTCGTCGCCGAAGGCGACACCGGGCACCAGGGCCACGCCCTTCCGCTCCAGGACGTCGGAGCACCACTCCGCCGAGCCGGAGATCTCGTCCGAATACTCGGAGTCGACTCGCAGGAAGAGGTAGAAGGCGCCTTCCGGCTGGAGAAACGACAAGCTCGGAAGCTTCTCCCCGACGAGCCGTACGACGAGGTCGCGTCGACGGTGGAACGCGGTGACCATCTCGTGGATGGCCGCGCTGGCGGCGTCTCGCTGCGTCAGCGCCGCCAGAGCCGCCACCTGAGAGGGCGTTGCGGCGTTCGAGGTCGTCTGGCTCTGCAGGGCTCCGGCCTTCGATGCCAGCCCTGCGTCGGCCAGCATGTAGCCGATCCGCCAACCCGTCATGGCGAAGGTCTTCGAGACCCCGTCCACTACCACGAACGCTCCGACCTCACTGGGCTGCAGATCGAGCAGCCCCGGAGCCACGGGGCTATCGTCCTTGAAGCAGATCTGCCGATAGATCTCGTCGCTGATCACGCAGACGTCCCGCTCTCTGGCCCAGCGAGCCACCTCCCTGAGCTCCGCCAACGTGTACACGGTGCCGGCGGGATTCGAAGGAGAGCAGAGGATCAACCCCCGAGTTCGGGGAGTGCGAGCTCGCTCGAGATCTTCTGCGGACAGCTTGAAGTCGCGTTCCTCGGCGCCAGTGAGGAAGACGGGTTCGGCTCGCGCCAGCTTCACGATCTCGGGATAGGTCGTCCAGTAGGGGCTAGCGACGAGGACCTCATCACCTGGCCCGAAGAGAGAGAAGCAGGTGTTGAAGAGCGACTGCTTCGCCCCTGCCGTGACCACTACATTCTCCCCGGACAGCGTCCATCCCCCCGCGCTCGAGCGGACTGCGCTCTCGGCGACCGCACGCCGTAGCTCGGGAAGCCCGGAGGCCGGCGTATACCGCGTCTTTCCGGACCGGATCCCTGCGATAGCCGCGTCCACGATGAACGAGGGAGTATCGAAGTCCGGCTCGCCCGCACTAAGATTGATGATATCGCGCCCCTCCGCGGCCAGCTTCTTTGCAAGCGAGCTGACCGCCATGGTGGCGGAAGGCTGAAGCCGAGAGATGTTCTCGCTGTATTTCATAGGACCACGCGAAAGGGTGAATCCCGTGCTCCGACGGGGGCCGCCTGCAGGTCTCACAGCCTCGTCGGCCGGACCGGGTCTGGGAATATCGAAGGCCCGGAGAGGGCGAGCAACCGGGGTCGGGTCGTCGCCGTTCGGGTCCGATCGGCGAGGCGGGGCGCCGTCTCACGGGTTGGCTCGTATCCCTGAGGGGGACCACTGCTCGATGGGTCCGCACTGGGGCCTGCGATGAACATCGTGCTCCGATTCGTCTTCGACTACGTCGACCCGGGCTCGTACCTGGCCAGCCGAATTCTTCATCGCTGGCTGCGAGAGACGGGAGTCATGATCGAGCACGACTGGAAGCCGCTGGAGCTTCGCCCGCCACCCTCTCCGCCCATCGAGGTCGACGATCCGGATTGGTCGGCGATGACTCGGGAGATCAGGAACCACGCTGAAGCCGAGAAGATTCCCTTTGTGGAGCCCCAGCGAGTTCCTTGGAGCCGAAAGGCGCACGAACTCGCGCTGCACGCTGCGGAGAAGGGTTGCTTCGATCCCGTTCACCAGGCACTGTTTCAGGCCCATTTCGAGGCGGGACTCGACATCGGCCGGATCGATGTGCTGGCGGGTATCGCGGCGGAAGCGGGCTTGGACGGGGGAGAAGCGCGAACCGTTCTCGGAGTCGACCGCTTCCGGCCACAGCTGGAGGCAAGTCGCCGGCGTCTATTGGCCGAAGGGTTCCGTGGTGTGCCTACGCTCCAAGTGGCCGGCCGAAGGTTGGAGGGCTTTCGGAGCCCCGAAACGCTGAGGTCGTTCCTGACGAGCGAGCTTCAGAGCGGTTCGGATGCTGCNNGGGTGGCTCGGCTCGGACTGGAAAACGCCGGCAATCATGATCGGGGCACGACGCAGCTAGGAATACGAGTACAGGAAGGAGGAAGGCGAGAGAAGATGGCTGGGTACGTCAGAAAGACAGTGCTCTCTCCGAACGAGGTTCTGGACCGGGCGGCCGAGATCCTTCCCGAGCGCCTGGGGCTCTCCCGATCCAAGGCATCGGGGCACGGAGCGACCTACACCGGAGAGGAGGGAACCGTCGCGCTCGAGGCTCACCGACACTCGCTCTATACCGAGGTCACGGCCGAGACCGATCGCCTGCGCACGTCTCGACTCGACTATGAGATACAGAAATTTCTGAACCACCTCCCCTACGAGATCGGGGACCGGGGTGGGCCTGGATCCGGCGATCCCAGTCCACTCCGTTCGGCCAGGTGAATGGACTCGTTCGAGGAGCTGGGTCTGTCGCCGTTGCTCGTCGAAGCCCTGTCAGCCGAGGGTATCGAGAGGCCGACGGCGCTCCAGACGCAGGCCATCCCGCTTCTTCGTAGAGGAAGCTCGGCCGTCCTCCTCGCCGCTCCCGGAGCCGGAGTTCTCGTCGCCTACGGGGTCCCCTTGCTGCAGCGAATCGAACCTGGCGACGGCCATCCCTCGGCCATCGTCGTTGCCGCGGGGCGCGCGCGGGCGACCGCCCTGGCGCTTTCCCTGGCCAGGTTGGCCCTGGGCTCGGGTCACCGCATCGGCGCTCTCGGGGGCGGATGGGCGCGCCCGGAGAATGCGGATATCCTCTTCGCTGCCCTGGAGGACCTGCGGATTGCGGTGAGCTCGGCGACGGTGAAAACCGAGAAGGTTACCGCCCTCGTGCTCGATGGCGCGTCCACGATACTCGCGGACGCCAATCGCGACGGCCGAGCCGCCGATGCGCTTCGCGCGGTAGCCGCCAAGGAGTCTCATGTCACGGTCGTCAGCGACAAGATCACCCCTCTCGTGCGACGGTGGGTGGAGGAGCACGCCCGCCGCGCGGTCTACCTTCCACCGGAGGCGGCCGCACACGACCGCCTTCCCGTGGCTCCCGTCGAGCGCGGGCGAATTCGAGTCCGGGTGCTGGAGGAGGACCGCGAGCTGGCACTGCCCCTCGTCTTCGCGGAGCTTCTGGCCTCGGATCGCGAGCACGTTCTCCTCTTCTGTCGATCCGACGACCGCGCGGCAGATCTCGGTGACCTTCTGGCCCTTCACGGCTTCGCAGTGGGTCGCCCCGGAGATCCCGAGGCGGAGATCTGGCTCGCCGTGGATCCGCTGGAGGCTCGGGCCGCGTCGGCGGGAGTACCGCCTTCCCTGCTCGCCGTGGTATCGGCGGACGTGCCCTCGGACGCAGACGAGCTCGACCGACGGTACGGAGGTGCGGAACAGGCCGTCGCGCTCGTCGACCCTCACGAGCTGCCGCATCTGAGGGGCTTGGGGCGGGAGGCCGGCTATGCGCTCGAAGTGCTCGCTGAGCCGCCTACGGGCACGGACCCCGCCGCCGGCTTTCTCAGCCAGGTCGAAAGGGCACTTCAGGAAGAGGACCTGCTGCCCTATCTCTCACTCCTGGAGCCTCTGATCCGAAGAAGAGGGGCGGCCGAGGTCGCAGCGGCCCTCGCCGTCATGTTGAGGAGCCGTGAGCGGTCGGCTGCGCGGCCGACGCGCGAGCCCTCGTCCGACCGGGGGCCCGAGGCGTCCGGCCTTCGCCGGCCCCCGGCTTGGGTGAGGCTGTTCTTCAGCGTGGGCCGAAGAGACGGCATCACCACGGGTGATTTGCTGGGCGCGATCACGGGAGAGGCGGAGATCGAGGGCGGTCAGGTCGGGCGGATCGACGTCAAGGACACCCTGTCCCTGGTGGAAGTACAGGACAGCGTGGCGGAGAAGGTCATGCGATCCCTCAACGGAACCACGATCCGGGGCCGCAGCCTCCGCGTGGACTACGATCGGGGCGACAGGCGGGCGCGAGGTGGAGCATCGTCCAAGAAGCGCACGCCCCAAGGGCGCCGGAGGGGCGGTAGCAGCTGAGGGGAGGGGTGGCGCGTCCGACGATTCGGGGCGCCCGCGGCGCCTCGGATACCCTTCACGAGCCCCAAGACTCGAGGACCGAATCCTCCAAAAGGGGGGTCGGGCTCGAGCAAGCACCGCAAGAAACGTCGTTCAACGAAGGGCTCGGGTTTCCCGCATGGATTACGTTCGGATCTTCACGCCCGAAGAGCAGAGTCGCCTGAGGAGGTCCTCTCACCGGGGAAAGGCGCTGGAGTGCCCTCGATGCTCCTCGGCGCTGACTCCGCACCGAATCCCCGCTCATCCGGGGGTGAGCTATGTGAGAGAGCGGACTTTGTGGAGTTGCGCCAGCTGTGGTAGAGGCTTAGTGCTCGACGATCGTCGAGGGGGTGGAAGCACACCCGGCTAGTCGCGCCGCTTGGTGCGCCATCTTTCTCCTGACGGCCTTTCCCCCCCACCGCTGTCACCGAATCTTTCGACATGTCGAGATCGTCATGTGCCTTCCGCGCTCTGGTCATCGTAGCCGCCCTTGGGTCCGGTCTCGATGCGTCGCCCCTACCTGCACAGGACGCTCGGCTCCGGTCCCCCGGGCCAGGCCAGTTCGAGAGCGGCTTCGATCCCGACTTGGCCATCGCCACCTTCGACTCGGTGTGGACTCGGATCCAGCGGACGCACTACGACCCGGAGATGGGCGGGCTCGACTGGGAGGCTGTCCGGGCGGAGACTCGCCCTCGAGTGCTGTCTGCCGGCTCGACCGTCGAGCTTCGGCGGATCTTGGGAGAGATGTTGGCTCGTCTCGGCGATTCGCACTTCTCGATCATCCCCGGTCCCGACGCGGCAATCTTCGGGGCGTTGGAGAGCTCCGCCCCTACTGGAGATGGGGATCCAGGGATCGAGGTCCGATGGCTCGGTGGAGCCGCGGTGGTTACACGGATTCGACCGGGGAGTCCCGCGGAGCAGTCCGGCATCCGAGCCGGGTGGATCATCGAGCGCATCGACGACACGGCCGTGCAGTCGCTGGTGCTGTCCATCCGTGACGCTGCTCCCCCAGGCCTCGAGGAACGGCACCTCATAAGCTGGCTGCCCGGCGCCGTACGGAGCCGGTTGCTGGGGGTAGAGGGCACGTCCGTCGAGCTAACCCTCGCTGACCGTGACGGTCGACCGCGGCGCTTGGCCATCCGGAGGGAGGTCCCCTCGGGTGAGCGGGTGACCTTCGGAAATCTCCCACCTCTGAGAGTCGACGCGGAGCACTTCGTCGAGCGCGTGGGCAGCGGCTTTCGTGTCGGGGTGATTCGCCTGAGCGCATGGTTCCCGGCGATCGTGTCGAGGATCGCGACAGCGGTGGACGAGCTGCGGGATGCCGATGCGATCGTTCTCGATCTTCGCGGAAACCCCGGGGGATTGGGAGGCCTGGTAATGGGCGTGGGAGGCCATTTCGTGGATGAGCCGTTGAGCCTCGGGACCATGCGGACGAGGGACACGACTCTTCGCTTCGTGATCAATCCGCAGAGAGTCGCGCCAGACGGTCGTCGGGTCGATCCCTATGGCGGACCGCTGGTCATTCTGGTCGATCCCTTGACCGGCAGCACGTCGGAGATCTTCGCAGGCGGGATGCAAGCGCTGGGTCGGGCGACCGTCGTAGGCGAGACCACGTCGGGTCAAGCTCTTCCGGCCCTCGTGGCGGCTCTTCCGAACGGCGACCGACTCCTTCATGCCGTGGCTGACTTCACGGCACCGGACGGCTCTCGGCTCGAGGGACGTGGAGTGCGACCGGACGTGGCCCTGCCCCTCTCGCGAGCCGACCTCTTCCGTGAAGACGACCCCATGCTCAGGGCGGCGCTCGATCGGATCTCGAGCCAACTCGGAGCCGGTCGCGAATGATGGGACTCCGATACGAGTGATGGGACTTCAATCGCGCACGCGATCCCGGAGGAAGAGAGAGGCATGAACCGGCCGACCGCTCTACTCGTTTCATGCACCTCTCTCGTCCTCACAGGCCCGGCCTGGGCGCAGCAGCTCCCGACGGCAGATGAGATCATCGAAAGCTATGTCGAAGCCATCGGAGGAAGAGAGGCGCACACGACGCCCGAGTCCGTCCGCTCGACTGGCACCATCGAGATGCTCGCGCTGGGCATCGAGGGCGAGTTCGAGGTCCTCCAACTCCCGCCGAACCGAATGCTCACCCGCGTCGTCCTTCCGGGAGTCGGTGAGATCTTGAGCGGATTCGACGGCGAGATCGGATGGAGCGTGAATCCGCTGATGGGTGCGATGGTCATGGAGGGAGCCGAGCTCGCAGAGGCCCGGGAGCGCGCCGACATCCTTTCGGGAATCCGGGACGTGAGCGTGGTTCCCCAGCGTGAGACGGTCGAGCTGACCGACTACGAAGGCGAGGCGTGCTGGAGAGTGAGGCTCCAGTGGATCTCGGGCCGCGAGAGCTTCGACTGCTATTCGGAGCGCGACGGGCTACTCATCGCATCGGAGGATTCTCAGACCAGTCCGATGGGAGTGATCCAGGTGACTACGCGCTTTTCGGACTACCGGGAGTTCCACGGCATGGTCGTGCCCACGAGGCTCGTGCAGACTTCGATGGGGCAGGTGCAGGAGATGCAGGTCCGCGAGGTCTACATCGGCGGGGTCGTGCCGGCCGACGTGGCTCCGCCGGCCGCGATCCGGACGCTGTTGGACGCGCCGTCGAACCCGTGACAGGTGGTTTCCCACCCCCTTTGTCACGAATCGGCAACAACCACTCGAGAGTCGACTGGACGGTTTGCGTTTGCGGGTTTTAGCTTTAAACCTTAGGGTGGTTCGAAAGTCCCACGCGCTTCTGGCCAGTCTGGATCCGTGCCATGTCACCACGAGTGATGTCACGCCCAAAGAGCCTCGAGAAGGCCGAAAAGAGGCGGTGGCGCATACCACCTCCGCCCCTTCAGGATGCCGACTCGCCAGGCCCGGAGGGTCTTTCGATCCTTGGGGAAGTCGACGGTGAGCTGGGCGTTCTGCTCTGGAAGTCCCTCCGCTCCGTTCTGCTCTGGGCCGAGACGGACGCTGCTAACAGACGCAAACTGTTCGATGCCGACGCGGCGGATCGGCGCCATTCGGAGATCCTGAAAGCGGCTCCCGAAGCGGTAGCGGAGCTCAAGGAGGCGCTTGAGGACCTGCTGCCTATCCTCGCGAATCCCGAGTCGTCGGAGGCAGCCTATGTCGCCGATGCCTGCCGACGCATCGCGGGCTGGGCGCAGCGTCGGAAGGCACATCTAACCCAGCTCGAATACCTCCAGGCCGCTGCAGTGTGCTGCCCAGAGGACGCCAGGTTCGCCCTCGAGGTGGGAAGCTTGGCCCGAGATCTGACGCATTACGCCCGCGCCGAAGCCTGGTTTTACCGGGCAATCGGTCTCGCCCGGCAATCGGGCGATTGGGCAGAGTACGTCACGGCGTATCTGAAGCATGGCGTCATGATGTTCCGCCGAGGCGCCCTTCCGGCTGCGCGGCGAAGCTTCCTCAAAGCCTTGAGAAGATCGCGACGGCAGGGGCTCCGAGACGGGGAGGCGAGAGCCCTACACAACTTGTTCAACCTGGAGTACCTAGCGGGAGCCCCCGAAAAGGGAATCGACTACGCCACTCGTGCCGTCGCCGTGTACGGTCCGGGGGACGAGCGTCTGCCCCGACTCGCACACGATGTCGCCTACGTCTGGCTGGAACGGGGTGACTTCGAGCACTCGTTGCCGATCTTCCTCGAGACACTCAACAAGGTGGGCCCCGCGGATCGTCCCACCGTGCTGGGCTCGGTTGGACGGGCAGCGGCAGGGATGTACGACGTGGACGCGTACGAGNNCACCTGGAATTGCCGACGCTTGGGTTGAGATGGCGAGAGCGGCCCTTAAGCTCGGTCGGAACTCAGAAGCGGAGGAGGCTGCGGAGCTCGCGGAAGCGGTCGCCAGAGCCAGGCGCGAAGGCCAGATTCGCCTCATGGCTGAGGAGGTAATGGAGCGGATTCGGAGCGAGACCGTCTCCGTCGAAACGACTCGCACCCCGTCGCGCGAGGCGCCACCAGCCAAGGACCGCCTCGCAAGGGAGCTGATTCGCACCCTCCAGGCCGCCCCAACGAGGCGATCGGAAGTCGGAGTCTGACGAACATGAAGAGAGGGGAGGTGGACAGTCGCCACCTCCCCTCTCGTGCATCCGAGGAAACCCTCGATCGATGCGTCAGTCACCGGAGCCGAGGAACCCTTCGCACTCACCCTCACCGCATTCCATGGGAGCGGTCGGGCCCAGGTCGGTGCACCCGGTCATCATTGCGAAGGTGAAAACCGCCACGAGAAGTCGAAGCTTTCTCATCACTGGATCCTTTGTGGAGGGTCAAAAGACACTTCCGATCGGTCCCCTGCGGGACGCTCAGGGCCGGACACGACGTTCAATGTCGGCCCCGTCCGATCGGAAAACCCAACCTGATTGCAGCAAAAACATCACTGATTCCGTCATTTTATGAGGACTGCCCCACGCCCACTCCTCGTTCTGCACGAGAATCGGATCCTGCGGGAGCGCTTGGCGCGGGCCGCGCAGGGCCGCTTTCACCTGGCCATTGTCGGGAGCTGGAAGGAGCTCTGGGATGCCGTGTCCCAGGCGCCGCCGGCCGCGGTGGTTCTGGTGGACCCCTACTACGGCTTCAGCAACGGGGCGGGGCCGTCACCTGAGCTGTACGACATTCTCACCGCGTTCCCCTCGTCTACGGTCATCGCGGCGCTCGAGTGCTTGCCGTCTCGATATCGGGACATCTGGACCATGGGAGACTGGGGCGTGGCGGAGATTCTCCAGCTGGAGGAGGACAGGAGCCAGCTGGCTCTGACCCGTCGGCTTCTGAGAGCCCGCGCGCAGCCTCTCAGGCGGCTCCTGTCTCACGACTCCCAGGTGCCCTTCACGGGTCGCGCGAGAGCGCTGATGAACGCCGCGGTCGAGACCGTGATGACCGGAGGGCACCCCAAGGACCTCGCGAGATCGCTCGGGTTCTCCCCCTCCACCCTCTTGCGCTGGTGCCAGCGCTCCCAGCTACCGAACCCCAGAAAGCTGCTTCTTTGGCTCCGGATCCTCTTCGCCGCGGCACTCGTGGACGACCCCGGGCACACGGTCTTCAGCGTGGGGCTGGCTTGCGGATATTCGGGCGATCAGGCCCTTCGGAGAGCGATACGCTCGGTCGTTCCCTACACGCCGTCGCAACTCCGGGAAATGGGAGCCTTCGAGACGGTCTCACAGGCGTTTTTCAGGGAGCTCGCCGAGCTTCGAGACGACGCGGCCGACAAGCGATAGATTCCCTGAGTCGAAGAGGCCGCCGAGAACCGACCGGATGGCGGCCCGGATCCTAAGAACCGCCGAGTTATCGCGACCCCTCGACCCGACTCTTGAGCCCGATCGTCCACAACATCGATCCGTTCCTCGTGCAGTTCACCCAAGGATTCGGAATCCGCTGGTACTCCCTGCCTTATATGCTGGGGATGCTGTTCGTGTACCTCGCCCTCCGGGGCGCGGCGCGCGAGGGCGAGGTGCGGAATCTGACGGAGGAGATCGCCGAAAACTTCGTTCTCGTGGCAATCATCTCCGCGCTGTTGGGAGCACGATTCTTCCACGTCTTCGTGTTCGAGTTCGACCGCTACGGGATCGATCCGCTCGCGTGGATCGCCGTCTGGAGGGGAGGTCTCGCCTTTCACGGGGGACTCGTGGGCGTGCTGCTCGCGGTCGCCTGGTTCTGCCACAAGTACGAACTCCGCGTCTACGATCTGACGGATCGGCTCGCCGTCCCGATCGCACTCGCCTTGTTTCTGGGCCGCATCGCGAACTTCATCAACGCAGAGATGTACGGAACACCCTACGAGGGCCCGTTCTGCGTCGACTATTCACAAAACGAGTACATGGCGCAGCCGCCAGACGGGTGCCGCCACCCCACGCAGCTCTACGAAGCGGCGAAGAACCTCGGAATGGCCGGCGTTCTCTTCAGCGTTCAGTCCCGCCTGCATCCTCCCCCCGGGGTCATCACCTGGAGCTTCGTTGCGCTCTACGGCTGGATCCGCTTCGGGCTCATGTACCTCCGTGAAGAGGAGACGGTCTGGGGAGCTCTCACCCTCTCGCAGGTCTTCTCCGGTCTGATGGGAGTGCTCGGGGTGTCGATGCTTGTCTTCCTGGCGGTGACGCGAGGAAGGAGAGGTTGAGCGGGCCCCAATACATATTCGTGATGAAGGGCCTCCGTAAGGTGGTCCCCCCGAGGCGTGAGATCCTGGAAGGGATTTGGTTGTCCTTCTTCCCGGGCGCCAAGATCGGCGTCGTCGGTCCCAACGGTGCGGGAAAGAGCACCCTGCTCCGGATCATGGCGGGTGTCGATACCGACTTTCAGGGCGAGGCCTGGGCAGCCCGTGGAACCAGGATCGCCTACTTGCCGCAGGAGCCCGAGCTCGACCCCGATCTGAGCGTTCGGCAGAACGTCGAGGAGGGGGTGCGTGAGACTCGAGCGCTCCTGACCCGATTCGAGGTAGTGAGCCAGGCGTTCGCCGACGTCTCGAGCGACGAGGAGATGGAGGCGCTCATTGCCGAGCAAGGAAGGCTTCAGGAGCGGATCGACCTCGCGGGGGCGTGGGACCTCGACCGTACCGTCGAGATCGCCATGGACGCCCTCAGGCTGCCTCCCGGCGAGTCCGAGGTAACCCACCTCTCCGGTGGTGAGCGGCGACGGGTGGCGCTCTGCCGGGTGCTGCTCGAGCAGCCCGACCTGCTGCTCCTCGACGAGCCGACCAACCACCTGGACGCCGAGTCGGTCGCGTGGCTCGAGCGCCACCTGGCCGAGTTCCCGGGCACGGTCGTGGCCATCACCCACGACCGCTACTTCCTCGACAACGTGGCCGGCTGGATCCTCGAGCTGGACCGCGGTCGCGGAATCCCCTACGAGGGCAACTACTCCGGATGGCTCCTGCAGAAGCAGGCGCGGCTCGAGCTCGAGGAGAAGGAGGCCTCTTCGCGCCGAAAGACTCTGGAGCGTGAGCTCGAATGGATTCGAATGAGCCCGCGTGCACGGCATGCCAAGGGCAAGGCGCGCGTCAACGCATACGAAGATCTGCTCTCGGAGAAGACGAGGGAGCGCATCGCGACCTCGGAGATCCTCATCCCGAAGCCGGCGCGCCTCGGCGAAGACGTCTTGACGTTCGAGGGAGTCACGAAGGCGTATGGAGATCGCCTGCTGATGGAGGACGTCAGCTTTCGCCTTCCCCGGGGGGCAATCGTCGGCGTGATCGGTCCGAACGGCGCCGGCAAGACCACCACCTTTCGAATGGTCGTAGGCGAAGAGGAGCCGGACGAAGGCACGGTCAGGCTGGGACCCACCGTCCAGGTGTCGTACGTCGATCAGTCCCGAGCCGCGCTGAATCCTGACAACACAGTGTGGGAGGAGGTCTCGGGCGGCCTCGACCTCCTCGACTTCGGGTGGCGAGAGGTGAACTCACGTGCCTACCTGTCGTGGTTCAACTTCACTGGATCCGAGCAGCAGAAGAAGGTCGGAGTCCTCTCCGGCGGAGAGCGCAATCGGCTGCATCTGGCCAAGCTCCTGAGGAGCGGCGGCAACGTGCTGCTCCTGGACGAGCCCACCAACGACCTGGACGTGGACACGCTGCGAGCGCTGGAGGACGCGCTGCTCGCCTTCGCCGGCTGCGCCGTCGTGATCTCCCACGACCGCTGGTTCCTCGACCGCATCGCCACCCACATCCTCGCCTTCGAGGGTGACTCGGAGGTGCGGTGGTTCGAGGGGAATTATCAAGAGTACGAGGAGGATCGGCGGCGCCGACTCGGTGCCGAGGCTTCTCAACCGCACCGAATCCGCTACAAGCCCCTCACACGGTCCGGTTGAGTTGCCAGGGCGCGCAGAGCGGGTGTCGCCGGTGCCGCGAGCACCGAGCCGCCCAATCCCATCGCGGTCATGACGGACGTCCGGCCTCGCATATCCGTCCTACTCCCGGTACGAAATGCGTCCGATACACTGGACGAAGCGGTTCAGTCGATACTCGATCAGACCTTCCAGAGCTGGGAAATCGTCGCGGTCGACGACGGGTCGGAGGACCGCTCCTTGGCGATCCTGGAAGAGTGGGCCTCGCGTGATCCTCGGATCCGGGTGCTCTCGAGGGCGGCGACGGGGATCGTCGCGGCGCTCGAAGCCGGACGGAAGCGATGCAGGGGGACGTTCGTCGCCCGCATGGACGCGGATGATCGAGCCGCGCCCGACCGGCTCCAGGAGCAGGTGTCCTTTCTGGAGTCCAACGCGGACTGCGCGCTCTGCGGCACCCATGTCCGCTACTTCCCGAGACGAGACGTGCGGGCGGGAGCCAGACGCTACGAGGCCTGGCTCAACTCTCTACGCACATCCGCGGACATCGAGCGAGACCTCTGGATCGAATGTCCCCTCGCTCACCCCTCCTTCGCAGCACGTACCGAAGCGCTGGAGCTGGTGGGCGGCTACCGCGACCTGGGCTGGCCCGAGGACTACGATCTCGTCCTACGGGTCTGGTCTCGGGGGCTCGGACTTGGGGTGGTGCCCCGAGTCCTGCTTCATTGGAGGGAGAGCGGGGAGCGGCTCTCTCGGACGGATGCCCGGTATCTCCCGCAGGCGTTTCGTGAGCTGAAGCTGCACTTCCTGTCGCGAACTCTGCTCAAGGATCGGGACGGGGTTGTGATCTGGGGAGCGGGCCGCATCGGAAAGGCGTTCGCCCGTGCCGCGCTACGACTCGATATCCCGGTCCGGGCGTTCGTGGATCTGGATCCGCGAAAGCTGGGGCAGCGGATACACGGAGCACCCGTCGTGGCAGCGTCGGAAGCCGCCAGGCTGAGGCGATCGCTCAGCCTGGCGGCCGTGGGACAACCGGG
>JABAOE010000278.1_pt14 | contig 22265 bp, 21 predicted proteins | sample 7062141 | NCBI WGS metagenome assembly JABAOE01 (sample SAMN14538627, study PRJNA623070) | marine sediment metagenome | biome: marine biome [ENVO:00000428]; feature: marine pelagic biome [ENVO:01000023]; material: deep marine sediment [ENVO:00002113] | place: India: Gulf of Khambhat ... | reverse complement strand
AAGAAGAGTGCCGCGTAAGCAGAGTTCAGCCAGACATTTGAAGTCCAAGGCGCACGTGTTTCACGTGAAACACGCGCGCCCCTCGCTCTTGGTCCACCTCGGCTGAGGCCGGACTGACCGCCCCTCCGGCGCCCCCGTCGGCAGCCCCCAGGCTGGCTGGGCCGCTCCGACGCCCACGCGGCGTCCGCTCTCGCCGGCCACCACTCGGCAACGATCTGGCTTTACGTGCCTGATCACGCGGGGTATATTCCCCGCTCCTCATCAGTTCTGGCGCAGATTATAATTGTATAACTTATTGTATATCATTTAATTATTCCATTCTATGGGTAGAGTGATAACCATCGCCAACCAGAAGGGCGGGGTTGGCAAGACCACGACGGCCGTGAACCTCGCAGCATCACTGGCGGCGGCGGAGCGGCGCACCCTGCTGGTCGACGCCGATCCGCAGGCGAACGCCACGAGCGGCATCGGCATCGAGGCGGTCGATCTGCGGGTTTCGCTCTACGACGCGCTCATGGGCGACGCGTCGCTCGAGGACGTCGTGGTTCGGGGCGTCAACTTCGCGATGCTCGACGTCATCCCGTCGACCCAGGACCTGGTCGGCGCCGAAGTCGAGCTCGTCAACCGGCGGGGGCGCGAGACGGTCATGCGCGACGTCTTCGGGAAGCTGCCCGACGCCTACGAGTTCATCCTGGTCGACTGCCCACCCTCGCTCGGCCTCCTCACGCTGAACATGCTGACCGCCGCGGACTCGGTGTTGATCCCGATCCAGTGCGAGTACTACGCGCTCGAGGGACTCTCGAAGCTGCTCAACACCGTCCGCCTGGTGCAGCAGAAGTTCAACCCCGACCTCGCCATCGAAGGCGTCCTGCTGACGATGTACGATTCCCGCCTCAACCTCTCGAAGCAGGTGGCAGCGGAGGCGCAGGACTACTTCGGCCGGAAGGTCTACGGCACGTCGATTCCGCGTAACGTGCGCCTCGCCGAGGCACCGAGCTTCGGCAAGCCGATCCTGCTCTACGACGTGCAATCGGTGGGGGCAAACAGCTATCTCAAGCTCGCGAAGGAAGTGATGCGGCGCGTGGGCGAGGCGGACGGCAGCACTCCTCGGACGCCGCAACGATCCTCGGGGGTGCCGGCATGAGCGCGTCCCGCCGCCGCCTCGGACGCGGACTCGAAGCGCTGCTGGGATCGACGTCGGTGGAGCAGGCGCGTCGGGACGGCACCTTGGCGCAGTTGGCCGTCGCGGCGATCAGCCCCAACCCCTTCCAGCCCCGCCGCGAGTTCGACGATGATGCGATGGCCGACCTGGCGGGCTCCATGCGGACCGCCGGCCTCCTCCAGCCCATCGTGGTGCGCCCGGCGGCGGGGCATCGGTACGAGCTGATTGCCGGAGAGCGGCGGTGGCGGGCGGCGCAGCGCCTGGAGTGGACCGAGATCGGCGCGATCGTCAAGGAAGTCGACGACCGGACCCTGTTGGCGTTGGCGCTGGTCGAGAATCTCCAGCGTGACGCGCTGTCGCCGATCGAGGAGGCGCACGGCTACGCCAGGTTGATCGAAGAGTTCGCCGTTTCGCAGAAGCAAGTGGGGGAGCTCGTGGGGCGGGACCGATCCACGGTCGCAAACCAGCTGCGGCTCCTGCGGCTGCCGATCACGGTGCAGGCCATGGTGCACGGCGGCCAGCTCTCGACCGGGCACGCCCGGGCGTTGGTCGGGATGAGTGACGAACGGTCGATCGGCGACCTGGCGAGACAGGCCGTCGCCGAGGGGCTGTCGGTTCGGGAGGTCGAGGATCGCTCCCGCGGGCACGGGGTGCGGCGGCGCGGACGGCGGCGCGCGCCGCGCAAGCCCGACGCCGCGTTGCGCCGGGTCGAGGACGCGCTGCGGCGCCGGCTGCAGACCGACGTGCGGGTCACGCGTCGCGGCAAGGCGAGCGGGCGGGTGACGATCAACTACTACTCGCAGGAAGACCTGGAGCGCATCCTCGAGATCGTTCTGGGAGGCCCGCTCGAGGAGTAGATGGCCCGGCGCGCGGTGACCATCGTGGTGCACACCGACGGCAAGACCGACTCGCGCTCGGTCCGGGTTCCCCTGTGGCTCGCCAAGGCGCTGGTCGTGTCGGGTGCAGTGCTGGCGACGCTGATCGTGGCGGCGGCCGCCCTGTACGCGCCCGTCGTGCGCACCGCCGCGCGCGTCCCGGCCATGCAAGCGGAGATCGAACGCCTGACCGAGGAGAACCGCCAGGTGCTCCAGTTGGCCGGGACCCTGGCCGAGCTGGAGGAGGTGTACGACCAGGTTCGCACCATGCTGGGCGCCGACGTGGTTCCGGAGCGCGCCCGTCCGGGCGGGGGCATCCCGGTCGGGTATCCCATCGTCGCCAGGCTCGCGCCGTCCGCGCTCGAGCCGGCGACGCCGCTGGTGCCCTTTCGTTGGCCCCTGGAGGTTCAGGGGATCGTGACCCGGGGTCACGACGACGCCGATGAGGGGGAGGCGCACTCGGGATTGGACATCGCGGTTCCGATGGGGACGCCGATTCGCGCCTCCGGCAGCGGCACGGTCGTCGGTGCGGGAGAGGATCCGGAGTACGGACTGTTCGTGCGGGTCGCCCACGCCGAGGGGTACGCCACGATGTACGGTCACGCCTCCCGTCTGCTGGTGTCGCAGGGAGACAGCGTGCGCGTCGGGGAAGTGGTCGCGCTGTCCGGGTCTACTGGGCGCTCCACCGCTCCGCACTTACATTTCGAGATCCTGCGCGGGGGTCGCTCCGTCGACCCCCGGACCCTGCTGAAGGAGCGCTGAACTATGGCAGTCTTCTCGTCTTCCGGTGGCCAGGAGCAGGCTGCCGCATCCGGTCGCGGTGGTCGGGAGGGAAGCCTCACGATCGTCGCCGTCGGCACCGTGGTGGTGGGCGAGCTGCAGTCGGAGGGCGTCGTGAAGGTCGAAGGACGCGTCGAGGGTGCCGTCAGGGCGCAGCGGCAGGTGCTGATCGCGAAGGAGGGCGTCATCAAAGGAGACATCTTCACCCGCGAGGCGATCGTGGGTGGTCAGGTCCTGGGCTCGGTCCTGGCCGACGAGCGCGTCGAGATCCAGGCCGACTCGTCCGTCCAGGGCGACATCACCACTCAGCGGCTCACCGTCCACGAGGGTGGGGAGGTCAACGGCACCGTGAAGATGGCGAACCCCAAGGCGCTCGATCGAAAGCCTCGGGTCGTGTCAGACGCCGCAGCCGCCCCAAAGGCATTGGCCGATACGGGCAGCAGGTGACTCCGCGACGCAGACGTGCCTGAGCGCGAGGTTCTTTCCACAGAACATGTTGATTGGTGGTCCGTTCGCGTAAGACATTGTAATGCAATATCTTGCGGCGAGCGCACCGGGCGTCGCGCACCCGCCGGCGCACAGTCGACTGTCTTGTTACTGTCGTTTCTGTGACGCGTTGATGTTTCTATTGTTCTGATACCAGGCAACCGGAGTTGGTGTCAAGTTGGCAGTCGCTCTCGACGAGCTGGTGGGCTACCTGCACGACTATCTGCGCCTCGCCGAGGTACCGGACGAGCCGAACGCGCTCAACGGCCTGCAAGTGGAGCGCGACGGGGCGGTCTCGAGGCTGGCGGTGGCGGTGGACGCGTGCGGGGTCACCATCGACCGCGCGGCGGCCGAGGGCGCCGACCTCCTGCTGGTGCATCACGGGTTGTTCTGGGCCGGCCTCGAGCCGATCGCGGGGAGGCACTACCGCCGGGTCCGCAGCCTGGTGGCGGCCAACGTGGCGCTCTATGCCGCGCACATACCGTTGGACGTGCACCCCGAGGTGGGCAACAACGCGGTGCTCGGTCGGATGCTGGGATTGCAGGAGACGTTTCGGTTCGGTGACTTCCAGGGGGTCGCGCTCGGGGTTGCCGGCCACCTGTCGGCCTCGCGGGACGACCTGATCGAGTTGCTCACGCGGGAACTGGGCGCCACGCCGCACGTCATCCCGGCCGGGCCGGAACGGGTCCGGCGGGTCGGCGTCATCACCGGCGGAGCCGGAACGATGATCGCGCAGGCGCGCGACGCCGGGCTCGACACGTTCATCACCGGTGAGGGTCCGCACTACACGCACTTCGACGCCGAGGAATGGGGCCTCAACGTCGTGTACGCCGGGCACTACGCCACCGAGACGGTGGGGGTAAAGGCGCTGGCTGGGCACCTCGCGGAGCGCTTCGGAGTCTCCTGGTCCTTCATCGATCACCCGACGGGGTTGTGAGCGTCGTGCGACGTCCGCTGCCGGGCCTGTTGGCGATCGTCGCGGCCCTGGGGTGCGGGGCCCCGCAGCCGGAGGCGTCGGCTCCCGCCCCCCGGCCTGCCGTCACGCCCGCCCCGGACGCGGGGGTCGAGCCCGAGCCGGTGGCGGCCGCAGGGGAGTCCCGTCCCGCCCCGGCGGGCGACTCGCTCTCGCCGGCGCCCCCGGCGCCCGCACCCGCGCCGGAGGCCCCGGTCGCCTCGGCGGCGCCGCGCCCGGTTCGCGTCTGCGCCGGCGGCGACGTCATGGTCGGCAACAACCTCGATAGCAGCTGGACCGGGGCGGCCCGAGCCCGGTTGGGACGCCCGGTCGAGGCGATCCCCCCGCCGGAGACCCTCGTGGCGGGACTCCGGCCGCTGCTGCGGGACGCGGATGCGGTGCTGCTCAACATCGAGGGGGCGATCGGCCGGGGTGAGGTGGAGCGCAAGTGCCGGCCCGGGTCGCGCAACTGCTACGCCTTTCGTCAGGAGCCGTCGTCGGTCGGGGCGTTCCTGTCGGTGAGTCGGGGGGCGTTCGTGGGCAATGTGGCCAACAACCACGCGTTGGACGCCGGTGCCGAGGGCCTCGCCGAGACGATCCGGCATCTGGAGCGTGCCGGGGGGTACGTGACCGGCGCCGACACCTTGGCGACGCCGGTCCCGGTCGGCGACGCCGATACCGTGGCGTTCCTGGGGTTCAGCACCGCCCAGGCGGGCCCCGACCCTCGGGACCTCGTGGCGGTCCGTCGGCACGTCGCCCGCGCCGCCGATCGGTACGGCCGCGTCGTGGTGACCATGCACATGGGGGCCGAGGGCGCGGGCGCCCAGCGCACCCGGGACACGACCGAGATCTTCCTCGGGGAGGATCGCGGGAACTCGGTGGCGTTTGCCCGGACCGCGGTGGCGGCGGGCGCGTCGGCGGTCTTCGGGCACGGCCCCCACGTGCTGCGGGCCGGGGAGTGGCAGGGTGACGCGCTGGTGTTGTACTCGCTCGGGAACCTGCTGACGTACGGCCCGTTCAATCTGGACGAGCCCCGCAACCGTGGGGGCATGGCGTGCGTCGTGCTGGACCCGGAAGGCGGAGTGCGCGAGGCGGTGTTCCGCTCGAGTCGGCAGGTCCGGCCCGGCGTGGTGAGCCCGGACCCCACCGGGCGGGGCGCGTGGCTGATCGACTCGCTGAGCGCGCTCGACTTTCCGGAGACGGCGGTGCGTATGTCGGGCGAGGCGGCGGTGCTGCGGTCCGATCCGGATCCCGGGCGTTAGCTGCCGCGGGCGCGCTCCCGGATCGGCACGACGAACCGCACCGTGAGCGTCTCGGCGGTCCGCGGCGACACGCTGCAGAAGCAGTCGCTCCCGATCAGCCGCTTCACCCCCAGCACCTCCGACTCGTCGATGCTCGGGACGTCCCGGTAGACGATCTCGAGCGCCTGACCCGAGATCACCCGATAGCTCACCGGGCGGCCCGCCAGACGGTGGTGCGGGTCGATCCCGCTCAGGCCGGCGCGCAGTCGCTCGATCAACTCGTCGAGGCGCGTCCGCAGGGTCGCGTCGGTGACCCCGTCGATCACGTGCGGCATCGCTCCTCCTGGGGCATCGGCGGTCCCTCCACCGCCTCGTCGCAAGATACCCGGGGTGCGTTGCGGGCGGCGATCGCCGCGTTCCGGCGCATGCCGGCCGCGCCCGGGCGCTCGAGCGCCGTCCACCCGTACCGCTCCTCGAACGCCGAGTCGGAGATCGCCTGCAGCTCGCCGAGCGGCAGAAGCGCGAGGTCGGGCGCGCCCTGCAGGGCGGGGTCGTCCGCGGGGCGCGCGAACTTGTGGTTCCACGGGCAGACGTCCTGGCAGACGTCGCAGCCGAAGACCCAGGATCCCATGTCGCGGTGCAGGGCCGGATCGACCTCGCCCCGATGCTCGATCGTGAGGTAGGAGATGCACCGACGGCTGTCGAGCACGCGCTCGCGTGCGAACGCCCCCGTCGGACAGGCGTCCAGGCAGCGTCGGCACGAGCCGCACCGGTCCGCCTCGAACGGCGCGTCGAGGGCGATCTCGAGGTCGGTCAGCACGGTGCCGATGAAGAAGAACGAGCCCTGCACCGGATCGATCAGCATCGTGTTCTTGCCGATCCAGCCGAGGCCGGCGCGTTGGGCCAGCTCCCGCTCGGGGACGGGCCCCGCGTCGAGGTACGCTTCGGCGATGACGTCCCCCTCGCCGAGCGAGGCCACGTACCGTCCAAGGGCGGCCAGCGGCGGGCGCAGCGCCTCGTGGTAATCCCGCCCGCGGGCGTACTTGGCCACCATGCCGCGGGCGGGGTCGCCCGCGGGATCGGGCCGGTAGTAGTTCCTGGTGACCACCACGGCCCGGGTCGCGCCGGCGACGATCCGACGGGGCTCGAGCCGCCGGCCGGCCTGCCGCCGCATGTACTCCATGGAGGCCGCCATCCCGTCGTCGAGCCATCGAGTGAGCGCGTCCGCGTGCGGGGGCGGGCTCAGGTCGGTGATGCCGGCCGAGGTGAATCCCAGCGACCGGGCGTGTTGCTTGATGAGGTGCGCGCGTCGCTCCGGGGTCACCGTCGCAGCAGCTCCCGGCGCCATCTGGCAAACCGAATCACGTCCTCGAGCGGCGGGACCGCCTCCTCATCGCCGTAGGCGGTGTACATTCTCCAACGGCGGTACGCGGCGGGCGGAATCGGAAGAAACGGCGGTCGCCGAAGCCAATCGCGCGCCCGGTACGCCCAGACCATCTGCACGAGAGCGATCGCCAACGGAGGATCGAGCGCCGCCCGCAGGGTGAGGGCGGCGATCAGGCGACCCCAACCACCTCGACGCTCGGACCTGGGACCATGGACCTGACGATGCAAATCCTCTCGCTCGCCGGCGCTGCGCTGATTCTGGGTGCCTATGTCGCGCTCCAACGGCGGTGGTGGTCGAGCCGTTCGGCGGGGTACCTGTGGCTCAATCTGCTGGGTGCCCTCATGCTCACCGTGGTGGCCTTCGTCGAGGGCCTGGCGGGCTTCGTCATCCTCGAGAGCGCCTGGGCGGCGATCACGCTGACCGCGATGTTCGGCCCCGGCTGACCCCCCCGCACGGCCGTTCTGACCCGCCCTCCTACCCTACTTGTATATTGGCGACCATGGGCCCCGCAAGCGCCGCCACGCAGCACCCCTTGTGTCCTATCGCGATGAGTTCCCGATCTTCCAGCGCAAGGTCTACCTCGACATCTGCTCGCTCGGGCCGCTCTCGCGGCACGCTCGGGCCGACCTGGTGCGACGGCTCACGCCTACGGTCACGGCCTGGTTCGCCGGCGCTGGCCTCCGTATTCGCGCAACTGGGTGGGCTCGAGGTGGTCCGGGACGCCGGGCTCGTGGCCGACGCGCGCCCGGGTCACGAGCGGCTCTCGCCCAACTTCTACAACACGGTGGAAGACTATGTCCTCGCGCTCGACGTCCTCAGACGATAGCCGGCACCGGCCCGGCGCCGCGACCGCCGACGAGCAGCTCTTCGAGCCGCCGCGCTTCGTCGAGCGGCGCGAGTTCACGCACACCGATCCGTGGAGGGTGTTCCGGATCCTCGGGGAGTTCGTCGAGGGGTTCGACGAGCTGGCGGACGTCCACTCGGCCCTCACCGTCTTCGGCTCCGCCAGAGCGTCCCGGGACGACCCGATGTACGATCTCGCGCTGACGATCGTGCGGCGGATCGCCGCACACGGCATTCCGATCATCACCGGCGCGGGCCCCGGGATCATGGAGGCGGCCAACCGCGGGGCGCGGGAGGCGGGCGCTCCGTCGATCGGCCTGGCGATCGAGCTCCCCCACGAGCAGGGGCCGAACGAGTACGTCGATCGTCTGGTGCAGTTCCGGTACTTCTTCGTGCGGAAGACGATGTTGGTGAAGTACTCGACGGCGTTCCTGTTCTTCCCGGGCGGATTCGGAACCCTCGACGAACTGAGCGAGGCTCTTACCTTGAAACAGACCGGAAAGATCCACGATGTCCCGATCGTGCTGGTGGACACCCGATACTGGAGCGGCCTGACCGGATGGTTCGAGGAGACCGTGAGGCGGGGCGGCAAGGTCGGGGAGGAAGACCTGGCGCTGTATCAGGTCAGTGACGATCCCGAGGAGATCGAGGCGATCGTCGTTGGAGCCCAGCGGCGGCGCCTCAACCGGAAGGCTCGATGAACTCGGACCGTAGGGAGAAACGCCGATGACGGACTGCAAGGGTAGTCATCTTCGCGGCCGCGCCATCGATCCGGCGCCGATCACCGGCACGGAAAGCGTCGTGGAGCTCATGGACAACGCGTTCTTGGCGTACAACGCCGGACGCTTGTGGGAGGCCTCTCGCCTGTTCGCCGAGAAGATGCTGGAGCCGAACGTCACGGTGGGGCTCAGCCTGTCGGGGGCGCTCACACCGGCCGGGTTGGGGATGTCGACCGTCATCCCGCTCATGGAGGCGGGCTTCGTCGACTGGATCGTCTCGACCGGGGCGAACCTGTACCACGACTGCCACTTCGCCCTCGGGCTGTCGATGCACCGAGGCCGGCACGACGTCGACGACATCGAGCTTCGCGAGCAGGGGGTGGTCAGGATCTACGACGTGTTCTTCGACTATGCCGTGCTGCTGCAGACCGACGAGTACATCCGGCAGGTCTCGCTGCGCGAGGAGTTCCAGCGGCCGATGAGCACGGCGGAGTACCACTACCTGCTCGGCGGGTACGTCCGAGAACGCGAGGAGGCGCTGGGACTCGAGCGGAAATCGCTGCTGGCGGTCGCCCACGAGCACGCCGTTCCGGTGTACACCTCGTCACCCGGCGATTCGTCGATCGGGATGAACGTGGCGGAGATCGCCATGGAGGGAGGGAAGCTGCGCTACGACGTCTCCGCCGACGTGAACGAGACGGCGGCGATCGTGCTCGAGGCCAAGCGGGACGGCGGACGCAGCGGCGTGCTGATCGTGGGCGGCGGCAGTCCCAAGAACTTCGTGCTCCAGACGGAGCCTCAGATCCAGGAGGTCCTCGGCATCGACGAGAAGGGGCACGATTACTACGTGCAGATCACCGATGCCCGCGTGGACACCGGAGGGCTGTCCGGCGCGACCCCGGGCGAGGCGGTGAGTTGGGGCAAGGTCGACCCCGACCAACTCGCCGACACCGTCGTCTGCTATCTGGACAGCACCGTGGGGCTGCCGCTCCTCGCCGCGTACGCGCTGGCCACGCGGGAGCCCCGACCGCAACGCCGGCTGTACGAGCGTCGCGACGACGTCCTGCAGCGTCTGCGGACCGCGTACCTCGGAGCCAAGGCGTTCCGCGACGCGCGGGTGGACGGCTCCGCCCTTCCCGACGTGGACGGGGTCGCGACCTAGCCGGTCACTCCGGGCGCGCGCCGAGCTCCGAGCGGAACGCGTCGGCCCGGGCCACCTCGTGTCGGTAGGCCTGGAGCTCCGCGTCGACCCGTTCCCTGTCCCACCCCATCTCGGACGCGGCCAGCTCGGCCACCGCCGGCGCCTGGTCGGCCGCGTGACCCGCCGCCCGGTGGAACACGTGGGTCCGCCGGATCAGCAGGTCGCCCAACGTGATCGCCATCTCCCGCCGCATGCAGTGCACCAGCTCGGCCCGCAACACCGGGAGCTCGGGAACGACCGGATCGGCCAGCTCCCGCCGCTCGCGGGCCAGTCGGACCACCGCGGGGGTTTCGCTGCCGTGCGCCCGCACCAGGTGCTCCGCCACCGCGCGCGACACGCCCTCTTGCTCCGCGTCCTCCACGAGGACCTCCGGATTCCGGGCCTGACCGCCGGGCAGTGGCTCGCGGTCGGTCGGCGCTCGCCGCGCGGCCGGCCGGCCGTCCATCTCGTGGAGCCGGGCCGCGACGCGGTCGACCGTGTCGGCCGCCATCACGCGGTACGTCGTGAGCTTGCCGCCCACGATCGAGATCAGACCCGACCGGCCGTCCAGCACCCGGTGCTCCCGGGACACGCTCCCGGGATCCTGGCCGTCGAGCGACCGCACGAGCGGGCGGAGCCCCGCCCAGGTCGCTACCACGTCCTCCGGGGTGAGCCGCGCGCCGGGGAAGACCGCGTTGGCGGAACGGAGGAGGTAGACGACGTCGTCGGCGTCGGCGCGCACGTCATCCGGTCGGGTCGGGCCCTCGGTCTCGGTCGTCCCGATATAGGAGAGGTCGCCCCAGGGGATGATGAACATCACCCGCCCGTCGATCGGCGAGGTGAGCGTGAGCGCTTCGTGGTTGCCCACGCGGCGTCTCAGGACGGCGACGTGCGCGCCCTTGGACGTCCGGAGGATCGGCTCGTCGCCGTCGACGTCGCGGCGAAGCGCGTCGGTCCAGGGCCCCGTGGCGTTCACCACCACGTGCGCCCGCAGCCGCAGTCCCTCGCCGGTCACCAGGTCGGTGATCTCCGCGCCCCGGGCTTGCCCGTCGACCTTGTCGATCCGGTCCACCCTGGCGTAGTTGGCGACCGCCGCACCCTGACGATGCGCGTCGCGAACGTTCGCCAGGGTCAATCTCGCGTCATCGCATTGCGCGTCGAAGTACCGGGCCCCGCCCTTCAGGCCCCGGCTCCGCAGCCCCGGTTCCGCCCGCAGAAGCTCGCGCTTGCTCAGCCTCTCGTGCCGGTTCACATTCCTGAAGAGCGCGAGGAGGTCGTAGAGCCACAGGCCGGCCCCGAGCTTCCATCGGGGGACGCGGCCGTCGTCGTAGACCGGAAAGAGGAACGACCGGGGCCAGACGAGGTGCGGCGCGATGCGAAGGAGGGTGCGGCGCTCGCGGCTGGCTTCGAACACCAGCCGCCAGTGTCGATGCTCCAGGTAGCGCAGACCGCCGTGGATCAGACGCGACGACTGCGAGCTGGTGCCGGCGCCGAAGTCGCCCTTGTCGACCAGCGCGGTACGAAGACCGCGCATGGCTGCGTCCCGGGCGACTCCGGCGCCGGTGATCCCGCCGCCGATCACGAGGAGATCGAACTGCTCCTCCTCCATTCGGCGGAGATCGGAGGTGCGGGTTTGGTGCGAGAACGGAGCGTCCACTAGGGTGTCAGGCAGCGAGCTCGAGTTCCTGAGTCCGTGGTTCGTGTGGCACGCGGGGCTGTTCCGCCCCGGCGTCTCGGTGCTCGATCTGGCGTGCGGGCGCGGGCGTCACGCCATTGCAGCCGCGCAGCGCGGCGCGGAGGTGACGGCGGTCGATCAGAATCCCGATCGGTTGACCGTCGCGGCACGCGCCGCCAGCGCCGCCGCCGTCCCGGTCGAGTGGGTCCGGCTCGACCTGGAGCGGGACCCGATGCCCTCGGGCCCCTTCGACGTGGTCATGGTATTCAACTATCTCGACCGGGACCGGCTTCCCGACATGCTGCGCGCGGTGAGGCCCGGGGGCCACTTCCTCTTCGAGACCTTTCTCGAGCAGCAGCGGGACCTCGGCATGGGACCGACCTCCGATAACCACCTCCTGAAGTGCGGTGAGCTCTTCACCCTGCTGCAGCCGTTCGAGATCGTGTTCGCCCGCGAGGTGCTCGAGGTGCTCGACGGCCAGCCGTGGGCGGTCGCCAGCGCCCTTGCCCAGCGACCCGCCGTATGATCGTCTCCCCGTCCCCCCCGCGACAAGGGCGCCGCTAGCAGCCCGTTAGGCGAGGCGGTACCTTCCTCTGCATGGCACAGGCACGCAACGGCCGACGGGTCGCGGTGGTGGCGGGGTGCCGAACGCCGTTCTGCCGCGCGGGCACCACGCTCAAGGACCTCAGTGCGGTGGATCTCGCCCGGCTGGTCGCCGTCGAGCTGGTACACCGGGCGGAGCTGAGCGGCGACGAGGTCAACGAGATGTACTTCGGGCAGGTCGTCCCCAGCGCGCTCGCACCGAACGTCGCCCGCGAAGTCAGCCTCCTGCCGCAGTTCCCCGCGAACATCCCCGCAGCATCGATCAACCGCGCGTGCGCCTCGGCCAACGCGGCGATCGTCCAGGGCCACGATCAGATCCTTCTCGGCCACGCCGACGTCGTGGTGGCCGGCGGCACCGAGAGTCTCTCGGACGTCCCGATCCTGCACTCCCGGCGCTTCGCCGATCTGCTGATCGGCCTGAGCAAGGCCAAGTCGGCGGCGGAGCGGGTCCGGTTGGTCGGCGGCTTTCGCCCGCGCGATCTGGTTCCGGTGACGCCCGCGATCGCAGAGCCGTCGACCGGGGAGACGATGGGGCAGTCCGCCGAGAAGATGGCGAAGCTGAACGGCATCGGCCGGGAGGCCCAGGACGAGTTCGCGCTGCGCAGCCATCGGCTGGCGCACGAGGGTTTGGAGGACGGGCGGCTGACGGCCGAGATCGCTCCGGTGTTCGCGCCGGATGCCAAAGCGCCGATCACGCGTGACAACGGCGTCCGGGCGGACACGTCACTCGAGCAGATGGCGAAGCTTCGCCCCGTCTTCGACCGACGGTACGGGACGGTGACGGCGGCCAACTCGTCGCCGCTCACCGACGGCGCCGCCGCGGTGCTCCTGATGAGCGAGGACGCGGCAGGCGCCCTCGGGTACGAGCCGCTGGCGTTCGTGCGGTCGTACGCGGTCGCCGCGCTGGATCCCGGTGACCAACTGCTGGGACCCGCCTACGCCGTGCCGAAGGCGCTCGACCGCGCGGGGATTTCGTGGGAAGAGCTGGGCCTGGTCGAGATGCACGAAGCGTTTGCCGCGCAGGTCCTGTCGAACATCCAGGCGTTCGAGTCGGCCGAGTGGGCCAAGGAGCGGCTGGGACGCGCGGGGCCGATCGGCCGGATCGATTGGGACACGCTGAACGTCATGGGCGGATCGATCGCCATCGGCCACCCGTTCGGGGCGACCGGCGCGCGGATCACGCTGACGCTGGCCAACGAGATGGAGCGGCGCGACGTGCAGTTCGGGCTCATTTCGGTGTGCGCCCAGGGCGGGATGGGGTTCGCCATGGTGCTGGAGCGGGGCTAGTCGTGGGGACATTCACCGTCGACGTGCGGGACGGCATCGCCTGGGCTACGCTGGATCTGCCGGGAGAGCCGGTCAACAAGATCACCAAGGCCGTCCGCGAGGAGCTGGCGGAGCTCCTGCGGACGGTGCGCGAGGACGACGCGGTCAAGGCGGTGGTGCTGCGTTCCGGGAAGGCGGGCACCTTCATCGCCGGCGCGGACATCGACGAGTTCGTGCAGCTCGAGGGGCGCGAGGAGGCCTACGAGTTGGTGCGGCGCGGCCAGGAGCTGCTCGACGAGCTGGACGCGCTGGGCAAGCCGGTGGTCGCGGCCATTCAGGGTGCGTGCCTCGGCGGGGGCCTCGAGACGGCGCTGGTCTGCAGCTACCGCATCGTCGCCGATCACCCCAAGACGCGCCTCGGCCTTCCCGAGGTCAGAATCGGAATCCTCCCGGCCGCCGGCGGATGCCAGCGCCTGCCGCGCCTCATCGGCCTACGTCCGGCGCTCGACATCATCCTCGCGGGCAAGGACGTGTCGGCCTCGAGGGCGAAGAAGCTCGGGTTGGCGGACGAACTGGTGCATCCGGCGGTGCTCGACCGGGTGGCCGAGCAAGCGGCCAGACGCCTCATCGAGGGGTGGGCGCCGGCCCGCGGAGGGCTCGATCTCGCCGAGCTGGCGTTGGACAAGAACCCGCTGGGCCGCAAAGTCGTGATGTCGCAGGCGCGCAAGGCGGTCCTCAAGACGACCAACGGCCAGTATCCCGCGCCGCTCGCCGCGCTCCGCGCCGTGGAGCACGGGCTCCGCTACGGCATCGAGGCCGGGCTCGACATGGAGGCGGCGCTCTTCGCCGACCTTGCCACCGGCGACGTGTCGAGGCGGCTGGTGGAGATCTTCTTCGCGGATCGGGCGTTGGAGAAGGACTCCGGCGTGGAAGGCGAAGCGCCGCCGCCGAAGCGGATCCACAACGTGGGGATCGTGGGAGCGGGGTTCATGGGGGCGTCGATCGGCGGCGTCGCCGTGATGAAGGCGGGGGTGGACGTCCGGTTTCGTGACACATCCCTGGAGCAGGTCGGGCGGGGGATCACCGTCGCTCGGGGGATCCTGCGCGGGCGGGTCAAGCGCCGCCGGCTCTCGATCCACGAGTGCCGACAGCTCGAGCGCCTGCTGTCCGGCGGCGTCGGCTGGGAGGGGTTCGGCCGTGCCGATTTGGTGGTCGAGGCCGTCTTCGAGTCGCTTGACGTGAAGCACCAGGTCTTCCGCGAGCTGGAGGAGCAGGTGCGGGAGGACTGCGTCCTNNTCCACCGCATCGCGGCAGCCGTCCAGCGGCCCGAGCGGCTCCTCGGCATGCACTTCTTCTCGCCGGTCGACCGGATGCAGCTGCTCGAGGTGATCGTGACCGATCAGACCGCGCCGTGGGTGACCGTCACGGCCGTCGACTTCGGCCGGCGGATGGGCAAGAAGGCGGTGGTGGTCCGGGATTCTCCGGGGTTCTGGGTCAACCGCATCCTGTCGCCCTACATGAACGAGGCGGGCCACCTGCTGCACGAGGGGGTCTTGGTCGAGACGATCGATCGGGCGATGGAGAAGTTCGGCTTCCCGGTCGGTCCCGTCGAGCTCCTGGACAGCGTGGGGCTCGACGTCGCCGCGAAGGCGTCCGAGGTGATGCACGAGGCGTTCGGCGAGCGGATGCAGCCGATGGCCGGGCTCGCCCGGATGATCGACGACGGCCGCCTGGGTCGCAAGAACGGCTTCGGGTTCTACCGCTACGAGCACGGCAAGAAGCAGGGCGTCGACGAGACGATCTACGAGATCATCGACGCCGCCGCGGCGTCGACGGTTCCGCGCGAGGACGTCGGCAAGCGACTCGTCTTCGCGATGCTGAACGAGGCGGCGCTGGCGGTCGCGGAGCAGGTCGTGCGCTCACCGCGCGACGGCGATCTGGCGGCGGTGTTCGGGATCGGATTCCCACCCTTCCGCGGTGGGCCGCTCCGGTACCTGGACGAGCTGGGCGCAAGCCGCGCCGTCGAGATCCTCGAGATGCTCCAGGCGCGCCACGGCGACCGCTTCGCGCCCGCTCCGCTCCTGCGGCAGATGGCGGAGAGCGGCGAGCGCTTCTACCCGTCAGACTGAGCCCCCGCACGCGCCTTCGATGCTTCGCGGCACGTTCCTCTGGCTGAGCGAGCGCGAGACCGTCTTCGATTTCGTCAAGGGCAACCGGCTCGCCCGCGGCATTGCGTCGCGCTTCGTGGCGGGCGAGACGGTGGAGGACGCCGTCCGAGCGGGTCGCGCGCTCAACGCCGAGGGAACCACGGTGAGCCTCGATCTGCTCGGCGAGAGCGTGCGCAGCGCGGACGAGACCCGAACGGCGCGGGATCAGGTGATCGACGCGATCGAGGCGCTGGTGGACGGGGGGATCGACGGCAACGTCTCGATCAAGCCGACGCAGCTCGGTCTGGACATCGCGTTCGATCTCTGCCTCGAGAACATGCGGGCGGTGCTTCGCCGGGCCGAGGAGCCAGGGGTGTTCATCCGCATGGATATGGAGGGGTCGGACTACACCGAGCCGACGCTTCGGCTCTTCCTCGACCACCTCCAGCCCGAGTTCGGCGACCTGACCGGGGTGGTGATCCAGAGTTACCTGCACCGCTCCGCCGCCGATATCGAGCGCCTGGTAGGTGCGGGAGCCCGTGTGCGGCTGTGCAAGGGAGCGTACGCCGAGCCGGAGACGATCGCCTACCAGACGCGACAGGAGGTCCGGCGATCGTTCATCGGCCTGATGGAGCGTCTCCTGAAGGACGGGAACTATCCGGCCATTGCGACGCACGACCCCGCGCTGATCGAACATGCCGAGCGGTTCGTGGAGCGGCACGGCATCGCGGTGGACCGCTTCGAGTTCCAGATGCTGTACGGGGTCCGGCGCGACCTTCAGCAGCGTCTCCGGGCGAGGGGCTACCGCGTTCGGGTCTACGTTCCGTTCGGGGACGCCTGGTACCCCTACCTCATGCGGCGCTTGGCCGAGCGCCCGGCCAACGTGGGCTTCATGGTGGGCAGCGTGATCAAGGAGATGCTGGCGAGCGGTGATTGACGACGGCACGTTGGGAGGCTACCTGGACCGACACGAGCGGCCGCCGGCGTTCGAGGGATCCGACGGCGCGGCCTACTCGGCGGACCTCTACGTGGACGGCGAACCGGAGAACGACGGGACGTACGGCGGTGCCGTGCTCTTCGTCCGATGGTCGGCGAGCGGTGACCGGCCCGAGGGCCACCTGGAGACGCCGTTCATCGTGCGCGGCGCCTCGGTCGCGGAGGTCAAGGAGCAGTTGCGGGCGCTGACCCTGCTCGAGGTGAAGCGGCATCTCGAGCTGAGCATCGCCGCCAGCGGGGAGCGGCCGGTCTGGTAGCGGCCCGGGACGGTCGGGTGTTGTCCTGCGTCGGCGGGCGGTATCGGGTGCTGGCCGACGGGGAGGTGTGCGAGGCGAGCGTCCGGGGCCGGCTGAAGCGCCGCGGACGTGACCGGGTGTTGGTGGGGGATCTCGTCGATCTCGCCCACCACCCCGACGGCTCGATCACCATCGAGGGCGTGCACGGGCGTCGGTCGCTCCTCAGACGCCGCAGCCCGGGTTCGCGTCGTGGCGTGCGCACCCTGGCGGCGAACGTCGAGCAGGTCGTCGTGGTGGGTGCCGCGGCGCGGCCGACGTGGGATTCGCGCATGATGGACCGATTCACCGCCGTGGCCGAGGCGAACGGGTTGCCGGTGCTCGTGGTGGTGAACAAGTGCGACTTGGTGGAGGACTGCGGGGAGCTGGCGGCACCGTACCGGGCGGCCGGCTACCCGGTGCTGGTGACGAGCGTGCCGCTCCGCCGTGGCCTGGAGGCCTTGCGGGCCAGGCTGGCGGGACGGATCTCGCTTCTCACGGGGCCGACGGGGGTGGGGAAGTCGAGCCTCCTGAACGCGCTCCACCCCGGCCTGCGGTTGCGGACCGGCGACGTCGGCGAGCGCCGTGGGGTCGGTCGGCACACGACGGTGGCCGCGGAGATGCATCCGTTCGGGGACGACGGTTTCGTAGTGGACACACCCGGACTCCGCGACATCGGACTGTGGGGGCTCGCGGCGGACGAAGTCGCCGCCGCGTTCCCCGAGCTCGGCGCGTACGCGGGGACGTGCCGGTTCGACGACTGTCGCCATCTCGAGGAGCCGGGGTGCGCGGTGGTGGGGGCGGCGGAGCGAGGCGACCTCACGCAGAGCCGGCTCGCGTCGTACCGACAACTGCTGGACGAGGCTCTTCGGGCGGGGCGCCCCGGAGCCTGAGAGGACGGTCGATGCCCGAACACGCCCACGCGCCGCTGGTCGCACCTTTTCGGGGTGAGCGCTACGTCGAAACGGAGCGCCTCAGCGATCTGGTGGCGCCGCCCTACGACGTCATCTCCGCCGAGGCGAGACGGTCGTTCGGCGCACGCCACCCGCACAACGTCGTGCACCTCACCCTGCCGGAGGGCGAGGGGGACCGCTACGAGCGGGCGGCTGCGCTCCTGAGGGCGTGGCGAGCCGCCGGGGTGCTGGCGACCGATCGGTCGCCGAGCGTCTACGTAGTCCGAGAGGAGTTCGTGTCTCCGGACGGGCGCTCGCTCTCGCGGACGGGTGTGGTCGGTGCGGTGGCGGTCGAGTCGCTGGCCGGAGGACGGGTGATCCCGCACGAGCGGACCCACGCCGAGCCGAAGGCCGATCGGTTGGCCCTGATGGAGGCCACCGCCGCGAGCTTCGAGCCGCTGTTCATGCTCGCCCGCGACCCCGGCGGCGAACTGCGCCGGGAGCTCGAGCATTCCACGGCGGCTGCTCCCACCGCGACCGCGGAGCTGCTCGGCGAGCGCATCACGCTGTGGCGGCTCGCCGACGACGCGGCGGCGGTGCTCGCGGCCGCCTGCGGCGACGCGCTCTACATCGCGGACGGCCACCACCGCTACGAGACGGCGGTGGCCTACCGGCGCGCGAACCCCGCCGGCGACCGGACTCCGGCGCTGGTGGTGCCGGTCGAGGACCCGGGCCTGCTGGTGCTGCCGACGCACCGGATGGTGTACGGCAAGCCGGTGGACGGCGACGCGTTGGCCGCGGCGCTGCGTGAGCGGTTCCACGTCCGGGAGCTGCCGCGCTCGGCCAACTACCGCGACGAGTTGAGCCAGCTCCGAGACCGAGGCACCGCGTCGCTCCTGGTGACGCCCGAGCGGGGCGCGCTGCTCCTGCTCCTCAAGGGAGGGGCGCGCCTCGGCGAGCTGCCGCTGTCCACCGAGCCCGCCGTGGCGCAGCTCGACGTGGCGAGAATCGACGAGTTGCTGGTCAAGCGCCTGCGCGCGGAGGCGGGCCCCGACGCGCGCGTCGCGTACAGCGCCGATCACCATCACGTGATCGACGAGGTCCGGCGGGGGCGGGCCGCGGCGGGCGTCCTGCTCAATCCGACACCCCTGGAGCAGGTGCTCGCCGTCGCGGATGCGGGGGCCGTGATGCCCCAGAAGTCCACCTACTTCATGCCCAAGGTCCCGAGCGGACTGGTCATGCTCGGACACGGCGAGCTCTGAGGAGAGACATTGCCACGGCCACCCGCCGCGACGAGATTCCCTGAGCCCCGACGGCCCCGGATCGCCCAGGACCCCGGACGCGCATGACCGGACGCTCACGAGACCGCATTCTGGAGAACCTCGACGCGATCTATCGCGAGGCGTACAGCCGGGCGAAGGCCGCGGGCGACCAGGCACGAATGCACGATCTGGACGCCTCGTATCAGCGGGAGCAGCTCATCCTGGAAGTGCTGCTGGACGTTCGCGATGCGCTCGTCGCCGCGGAGACCAAGACCGAAAGCTCGACGATCGACAAACTGCGCACGCTCAAGAAGTTCACCAAGCTCCGGTAGGAGCGCCCGAACACCGATTGCCGGAACCGCCGACGCCGTCTATGCCGACCGATACCAACGCCGCCAAGAAATCCAAGGGCCGGAGCAAGCGCGCCCCGTCCACCAGGCTGACGAAGGAGGATCGGCTGGAGATGTATCGGCTGATGCTCACCTCCCGGCGCCTGGACGACAAGGAGATCCAGCTCAAGCGTCAGAACCGGATCTTCTTCCAGATTTCCGGGGCGGGACACGAGGCGGTGTTGGTCGCCGCGGGGAAGGTCCTGCGGCCGGGGTACGACTGGTTCTACACGTACTATCGGGATCGCGCGCTGTGCCTCGCCCTGGGGATGACGCCGACGGAGATGCTGCTCTCGGCGGTGGCGGCCGCGGACGACCCCAACTCCGGGGGCCGGCAGATGCCCTCGCACTGGGGACACAAGGACCTGCATCTCGTGAGCTCCTCGAGTCCCACGGGCACGCAGTTTCTGAACGCGGTCGGCTGCGCGGAAGCGTGGCTGCGCTACGACCGCGTCTCCGAGATTCCGGACCGGGAGGAGCGCGCGCAGCGCGACGAGATCACCTTCTGCTCCGCGGGGGACGGTACCACGAGCGAGGGGGAGTTCTGGGAGGCGCTCAACACCGCCTGCAACCTGAAGCTGCCGGTGCTCTTCCTGATCGAGGACAACGGCTACGCGATCTCGGTGCCGGTCGAGGTGCAGACCGCCGGCGGCTCGATCTCCAAGCTCCTGAGCGGCTTTCCCAACCTGTTTCTCGCGGAGGTCGACGGCTGCGACCCGCTGGCGTCGTTGGACACGCTGAGCGAGGCCGCGGCGCACTGCCGGGCCCGCAAGGGCCCCGCTCTGGTCCACGCACACGTGATCCGACCGTACTCCCACTCGCTCTCCGATGACGAGGTGCTGTACAAGCCGGGCGGCGAGCGAGAGGACGAGGCCAAGCGCGATCCCGTTCCCGGATTCGCCACCCGGCTGATCGCGGAGGGCGTGGCGAGCGAGGACGAGTTGGCGGCGATCCGCACCCAAGTGGACGAGGACGTCGACTTGGCCGCCGAGGTGGCGCTCGCGGCGCCACAGCCCGGGGCCGAGACGATTCTCCGGCACGTGTACGCCGGTGACGTCGATCCGACCGGCGAGCCGTTCGACACCGAGGACGATCCGCAGTTCACCGGGGATCCGACGACGATGGTCGACCTGTTGAACAAGTGCATGGTCGACGAGATGGCGCGCGACCCCCGGATCGTGGTGTTCGGTCAGGACGTGGCCGACGTGTCTCGCGAGCGGTACCTCGACGAAGTGAAGGGGAAGGGCGGGGTCTTCAAGGTCACGTGGGGTTTGCAGCGCGCGTTCGGCGGCGATCGAGTGTACAACTCACCGCTCGCCGAAGCGAACATCGTGGGCCGGGCGGTCGGGCTGGCGACGCGCGGCATCAAGCCCGTCGTCGAGATCCAGTTCTTCGACTACATCTGGCCGGCCTACCACCAGATCCGCAACGAGCTGGCGCTGCTCCGCTGGCGCAGCAACGGGGACTTCTCGGCGCCGGTGGTGGTGCGGGTGACGTACGGCGGCTACCTGAAGGGCGGGGCGATCTACCACTCGCAGACCGGCGCGGCGGTGTACACGAGCGTTCCGGGGCTCCGGGTCGTGTGCCCATCGACCGCACTGGACGCAAACGGCTTACTCCGAACGGCGATCCGGTGCGACGACCCGGTCATCTTCCTGGAGCACAAGCATCTGTATCGTCAGACGTACAACAAGGCGCCGTACCCGGGACCCAACTTCATGATCCCGTTCGGCAAGGCGCGCACCGTGCGGGAGGGGTCGGACGTCACGGTCGTGGCCTACGGGGCGGTCGTGCAGCGTGCCGTGCAGGCCGCCAAGCAGCTGGAGGAGGCGGAGGGAATCCGCGCCGAGGTCGTCGATCTGCGATCGCTCAACCCCGTCGACTGGGAGACGATCGGAGCATCCGTGCGGAAGACGAACAAGGTGATCGTCGCGTACGAGGACGGACTCTCCTGGGGCTACGGTGCGGAGTTGGCCGCTCGCATCGCCGACGACCTGTTCCCGTGGCTCGACGCGCCGGTCCGGCGCGTGGCCTCGATGGACACCTTCGTGGCCTACGCACCGGAATTGGAGGAAGTGATCCTGCCGCAGATCGGGGATCTGGCGGCGGCGATGCGCGAACTGTCCCGCTTCTGACCGGAGGCTTCCGACCGGAGGCCCCGCTAGATGGTGGCTCCCCTCCCCAGGGCCTTCTTGATCTCCCCGGCCGCGTCGATCGCCGCCTCCACGTCGATGCGGAGCGCGCGGGCCTGCTGCGTGGCGGAGGTGAGGTCGCCCAGCACGGCGGCGACGCCGGCCGAGCGGAGCCGCAGCAGGTCGAAGCGCACGTTCTGGACCGCGAGCACGCACGACTCGAATTGCTCCTCGACCCGCGCGCGGCGCTTGAGCAGCTCGGCGAGCGCCTCGCGCTGTCGCAGCAAGAGGTCCAGTCGGCGGTCCGATTCGGGATCCGAGCCGTGTGCCCGGAGGGCGTCGATCCGGTCGTCCAGCTGGGCGAGCGCCGCCTCGTCCACGTTGCCCTCCATCTGGCTCAGCGTCTGGCCCAGCTTGACCGCGCGCTCGAGGAGCGCGTCGACCGTGGGGACGACGTCGGGCAGCATCGCGCGCTCCTCCTCCGGCAGCCGGTCGACCATCTGGGCCACCACCGTGCGGTCCTTGCGCATCTGCGCGATCTGCGGCGCCAACGGACCGAACTCCCCCGTGGTCGGCTCGGGGACGTGCGCCGGCAGGGCCTTCCGCGATCCGGCCTGTGCGGTTGCCGGAAGAGCGTCCGGGGCGGGGGGACGGTTCAGCACGTCCCGCATGCTGTATCCCGATGACCACAGCTTGCCGTACTGCGACGCGAGGCCGATGCCCCATCCGATGGCCGGGAACAGGAACCACGGTTGGCTGATCCCGGTGACGATGTTCAAGAGCAGCAGGCCTCCGTTGACCGACGTGTACGATGCGAAGTTGGCGCGGAACTTCCTGACGACGTCCGGCTCGGCCGGCTTGGGGCGACCGGCGTCGCGCACCGGCTGGGCACGCCGCCGGTCGGGCGCGCGCTCGCGGGGGCGGTCTCTGGAGGTCCGGTGGCGCGCCCGCGGCCGCTGCGAGTCTCCGGCAAACCAATCCCACCACTCCTCGGGCCCGGCCGCG
>JABAOE010012071.1_pt1 | contig 22275 bp, 20 predicted proteins | sample 7062141 | NCBI WGS metagenome assembly JABAOE01 (sample SAMN14538627, study PRJNA623070) | marine sediment metagenome | biome: marine biome [ENVO:00000428]; feature: marine pelagic biome [ENVO:01000023]; material: deep marine sediment [ENVO:00002113] | place: India: Gulf of Khambhat ... | reverse complement strand
AGGCGGGAGAGACAACGCGCAGCTCGGGAGGCTGCCGCAGCGAGCCACTCGCCGGCGCAGGCTGCACGCAGTCCTGCCGCACGGACTCGCCGTCGCCGAGGATCAGGGGCACCGTGGCTTCGAGGGTTTGACCGAGTTTCGACTCCAGGTTGAGCTCCCCGAGGCCCGCCGCGCCCGCCCGGCCCGGGTTCACCGCCAGCAGCATCATGCTGCCGCAGGCAATCGATTTGTGGGCCGCCGGTCGCGCGCCGCCCGACCGCCAGGCGCCCGATGANNTCGAAAGCCACGCCTCGCGGAAATCCCTGGCGCCCGCAGAGGGGCTGCCCGTTCCGAGGATCTCGGCGATGCGCTTCCTGAGTGTCATTCGACCTTTGCCGCTGCCCATCAATCAACCCCGACCCGATCGTCGCGCGACGAGGGAAGTCCCCGACCCGCGGCTTCCCCTGCGCAAGACAACATCTCACGAGCGGCTGGTAAACGAGGGAAGTCTCGTTTCCGGCAAACCAAAAATTGCCCGGTACGGTCCATGTCAAGACTGTGAATCAGGTCACTTTGTGGGGGCGCTCAGGCGATGTCCGAGATCGTATGCGTATCCTCCAGCAGCACGCCATGGGTCTGAATGTAGTTGCCCTGGATGTAGGCGACCCCGAGCTGCCAGAGAATGGCCATCGTGTGCGCGTCCTCGACACGCTCGGCGATGGACTTTATGTCCAGCGCCTTGGCGGCTTTCGTCAGCGCCGCCACGCGGTCCTGTGTTGCGGAATCGCGATGCAGGCCCTGCATCAGGCTGCCATCGATCTTCATGAAGTCCATTGGCAAGTGATTCAGCAGCTGTTCCGAATTCCGGCCGGGACCGATGTGATCGACGGCGAACCGGAAACCGATCGTGCGCAGTTGTTCGGCAACGAGGCGCGTCTGCTTGAGATACTGTGCGGTGATACTTTCCGAAACCTGGAAGCAGATCTGCCGGGGACTCACGCCGGTGCTGGCCAGCCTCGCCTTGAGCCAGTTGAGTAATGACGCGTCGTTGATCGAATCACCCGAAATGCGCACGAAAACCAGCTTCGGCTCGGTGGTGGTGCAGAACGACAGGGACGCGCCGATGACCCAGCGATCGATATTCTTCATCATTCCTGCGCGTTCCGCCGCCGGAATGAATTCGCTGGCGACGACAATGCTGTTCTGCTCGTCGACCAGTTGCACGCGCGTGTCGAACACCCCCTCGAGTTCCTCCGTCAGCCCGCTGACCGGTTGATGCTCGAGGCGCAAGCGATTTTCCATCAGCGCCGCGCGCAGGCGGCGTATCCATAATGCATCCTGCGCGCGAATCGTCTGCGTGGCGCTGGTGTTGGCGGAAAGTTGGACCCGGTCGCCGCCGGCTTCGCGGCCGGCGCGGCAAGCCTGCTCGACACTCGTCAGCAGCTCCGCGGTGCTCAGATCATCGACCGCCACTTCGCACAGCCCGATGGTGCAGGTCAGCGACGTAGATTGATTGTCGATCTCGAAGACGGCATCGCTGATCGTCTTGCGCAATTGACCGGCCCAGGCCTCGACGTCGTCCATCGTTCCCCGCTCGAGCATCACGATGAACATGGTTCCGCCAAATCGGCCGTACAGGTCGGCCGGCTGCATGAAGTCGCGCAGCATCGCGGCGAGCTGCGTTAACAATGTCTCGGTGGCGAGCATGCCGATATCGTCATGCACGCGCGCAAAGTTGTCAGGGCGCATGTAGGCAATGGCGCGGATCCCGCCCGCAAGAGGTTCCGCCAGTCGTTCCTCGAGCTTGTCGAGAAAGAAGTGGCGATGATAGAAGCCGGTGGACGGATCCTTGAGTACGGTCTGTTCCACGAGCTCGGCGGGCGTGCTATCGATGGCCGCCTCGCCCGGCACGACCACACGGACCGCCGGATCGCCATCGACAGTAACGCGCTCAAGCGTGACCCATAGCGGGAATTCGCCCTTCGTTGCATGACGCGCGCGCAGTTTCAGGGGCGTTCCGTCCCATTTCTGCTTCAGGCAGGCCACGATTGCGCCCTTCAGCATCTCCTGGTCCGGGACCGCGCACAGGTCCATGAACGGCAGGTTCAGCAGAGCCTCCCGGCTCCGGTAGCCGAACAGCTCGAGCCATGGCGGATTGGCAGCGATGATGATGCCCTCCTGGACATCGGCGATCGCCTCCGCCGTGCCCTCCATCAGCGTCCTCAGCTCGTTTCGGTATTGCCTGGCCGATGACAGAACGCCGCCCAGGGCCACCTTGAGGCGGAAACCGTTCAATTCACGCGCAACGACCGCGTGGAAACGATTCAGATGGGTCAGGGATACGACGTCGCATGCACCGCATTCCATCGCGTCCGCAATCGCCTGCTCGTCGACTCGCTGCGCGGCGATCAGCAGCGGCGGGCTCGGCTCGAGCTTGCTCAGCAGATTTGCCACGGTGGTGATGTCGGAGCCCTGCTCATCGCTGAACAGGATCAGCATGCTCGGGCGCTGGTCGCGCAGCAGCTCCTCGAGAACACTCAGTTGGTCAACGCGGGTGCAATGGACCGGATGTCCGGCCTGCCGAAGAATATTGTTGATTGCGACGACGTTGTCGTCTTGAGTCGTAAATACGATCAGCGGAACGCCGATGGAATCTCCCAAGGCAGGCACCTCAACCCGAACGTTGTCTGGACGTGGCGAACGGTCGCGCTCGCAGGTCTTAGGATTCTAGCGATGGGTGCATGAGATTATGTGACCCGCGTCCGATTATGTGTGGCGCCGGACATTATGTCTAAAGCCATGACAGGCATGGCGCTTTTCGCCGCGGCAGCGGCGGGCCCTCGCCTGGGCGGCAGCGATTCAGAGCATCCGCTTGGCGGGTTCCCCGGGAATCTCGCGCACGAGCGTCGGTACCAGGTAGCCGGGCAGGCGTGTCCGGACTTCTGCGACGATTCGGCGCGCGGCGTCGTCCGAGACCGCGAAATGGGCTGCACCGGCTACGGGGTCCAGCTGGTGAAGGTAGTAGGGCATCACGGAATTGTCGAAAAGACGTCCGCTCAGTTCGACCAGAACGGATGCGGAATCGTTGATTCCCCGCAGCAGTACCGACTGGTTCAGCAAAGCGGCGGTGCGGAGAGCCAGCCGGGAGAGGGCGTCGCCGACCGCGGAGTCGATTTCGTTGGGATGATTGCTATGCACGACGATTACCGTCGGCAAGCTTGCCCGTTCGAGCACTGCCAGCAGTTCCGCATCAATACGCTCCGGTAGCACGATCGGCTGTCGCGTATGCACCCGAATGCGACGCACATGCCCTATATCCGCGATGCGTTCGAGCAAGTCGCGGAGCCTGCCGTTCGACAGACTGAGGGGGTCACCACCACTCATAATCACTTCGCTGATTGACGTGTCCGCCGCGATTTGGGCCATCGCCTCGTCCACGAAGCGGGGTGCCATTGAAGCTTCGCCGTAAGGATATGCGCGCCGAAAGCAGTACCGACAATGGACCGCACAAGCTCCGGTGACGACCAGCAACGCACGTCCGTGGTATTTCTGCAGGAGACCACGGCTGCGCATGCTGGCGAGATCCCCGACCGGGTCGGCGCCGTAGCCGGCGACCGCGTCTGCCTCTTCGGCGAGCGGCAACACCTGGCGCAGCAGCGGATCGTGGGGGTCTTCGCGCCGCATTCGCGCGACATAGCCGCGCGGGACGCGCAGCGGAAAATCCGCGGCGTCTGCCACGCGCAGTCCCGCGCGGTCAGCGTTCAGGCCCACGGACTCCAGAAGTTCTTCCGCGTCGGTGATCGCGTGCGCAAGCTCTTTTTGCCAGCGTCGCGCGCCATCGGCTCCGGTGCCGACAGCCACAGAGTCATCTCGGCCAGCTTTGCGCATCGTTTCGTTGACCGGTCTTCGCCCGTCGAGAATTCTGAAGATACAATACGCCGATTATCGCAGCGCAACGGAACCGATTTCATGGCGACTTACACGACCAATCAGTTCAAGTCGGGCCTGAAGGTCCTGCTTGACGGCGACCCGTGCGTCATCATCGAGAACGAATTCGTCAAGCCCGGCAAGGGCCAGGCGTTCAATCGCGTCAAGATCCGCAACCTGAAGACTGGCCGTGTGGTCGAGCGGACCTACAAGTCGGGTGAGTCGATCGAGGCCGCCGACGTCGTAGAACTCGACATGCAATACCTGTATTCGGACGGCGAGACATGGCACTTCATGGAGCCGGATACCTACGAGCAGTATGCCGCCGGCGAAGCGGCCGTGGCCGATGCCAGGTTATGGCTGAAGGAGCAGGACACCTGCAAGCTGACGCTGTGGAATAACGAGCCTTTGCTCGTCGAGCCGCCTAACTTCGTGGAGCTCGCGATCGTCGAAACCGATCCCGGTCTCCGCGGCGACACGGCACAGGGGGGTGTCAAGCCGGCGAAGCTCGAAACCGGCGCGGTCGTGAAGGTACCGCTATTCATCGAAGAGGGAGAATTAATCCGCTGCGATACCCGCTCCGGCGAGTATGTCTCCCGCGTCAAATGACGGCAGTGTTCACAGCGGAAAACTGACAACCTCGTCGAGCGTCCCGGCGCCGAGTGCGCACATCAGCAGGCGGTCGAAGCCGACGGCAACGCCGCTGCACTCCGGCAGCCCATGCCGGAGCGCGGCCAGCAGGAGCGGATCCTCCAGCATGTCGGGCAGTTCGGTCGCCGCCCGTCGGCGCCGGTCCTCCGCGAATCGCTGCCGCTGCTCGACCGCGTCGGTCAGCTCGCGGTAACCGTTGGCCAGTTCCGTGCCGCGGTAAAAAATTTCGAAGCGCTCCGCGTAGCGGGGGTCGTCCGGATCGAGACGGGCGAGCCCCCCCTGCGAGGCGGGATAGTGATGAATGACGGCTAGCTCGTCGGCCGGCAGGGCGGGATAAACCACGTGGCTGGTCAGGAGGTCCAGCCAGTCAGCGCGTTCTGTGCCCCGCGCATCCGCGTTTGCCAACGAGGGCACCAGCGCCAGCGCTCGATCGCGCAGTCGGTCGACGCTCGCGTCGACCGGATCGAGGCCGGTGGCCCGATTGAACAGGTCCGCATAACGGTAGCGTTGCGCGCGCGGCGCCTCGGTGGCGGACGGGCATGCAGCCAACAGCGTTGTGACCAGCTCGCATGTTTCGGCGATCATCGCGTCGAGCGAGAAGCCGCGTCGATACCACTCGATCAGCGTGAATTCGGGTTGGTGCAGGCGGCCTCGCTCGCCGTCGCGGAACGCCCTGCAGATCTGGTAGATGTCGGGGCTGCCTCCGGCGAGCAGCCGCTTCATCGCGTATTCCGGAGAGGTCTGCAGGAAAAAGCGCCGGTCCGGCAGTGCGGCGAGCATCACGGGGATTGCTGCGATGTGCGGATCCGTGACGCCGAACTCCGCCAGTGCGGGCGTGTCGACCTCCAGTACATTGCGCGCCTCGAAAAACTGACGCGTCGCGCGCAGCAGCGCGGCGCGGGCGCGCAGCGCGAACGCGCCGGCGGTCGGGCGCCAGTGCTCTGCGCGGTCGTTCACAGGCGCCCGATTTCTCGCCCTGCCCGCAGCGTGTCCCCCGGCTTCAGGCCCCGGTCCCAGGTGACCGTGTCCGGCGGGCAGACGAGGATGACCGTGGAGCCCATGTTGAAGTGTCCGCAGTAGTCGCCCTTCTCGAGCGCGAAGGTATCGGCGTCCGCATAGGTCGTGTGCAGGCGGGTGCGTCGCGGCTCGATCTCGCCTGCCCAGGCGGTGGAGATACTGGCCACGTTCAGTGCGCCGACGAACACCAGCCAGTAGTCGAGCGGTCCCCCGGTGCACTGGCAGGCAATGCGCTCGTTGCGGGCGAACAGACCGCGGATCAGCCGGGCCGTCGTCTCATTGACCGAGAACAAGTCGCCCGGGACGAAGTGCATGCGACGTACCCGGCCCGCCGCGGGCGCATGGACCCGATGATAGTTGTGCGGCGCCAGGTACACGGTCAGGAATGCGCCGCCGTCGAAGCGAGCCGACTCGTCCGCGTCGACGTCGAGCAGTTCCCGCAGGCCGTAATCGATACCCTTGGCCTGGAACAGTCGACCTCCCTCGATCAGGCCGAGTTGCTGCAGGGTGCCGTCTGCCGGGCAGCAGATGCCGGCGGGATCCGGGTCGACGGGCCGCGCGCCTGCCGCCAGGCCGCGCGTAAAGAACGCGTTGAAGCTCGGGTAGTCGCAAGGGTCGCCGGCATCCATCTCCGTGACGTCGACCGGAAACCACTGGACGAAGCCGCGAATCAGGGCGTTCTTCCACCAGCGGATACGGCTGCGTGTCAGCGCGTTGACGACCCGACTCAGCAGGCGTTTCGGCAACACGAATTGCAGCGCGACGAATAAGCGATCCAGCATGCTCGGTTTGCTTTGGCGGCGAGGCCGGCAATAATGCCGGTACTTGGGCGCGAGGCACAATGGGCGAGGCGATACCACATCCGGAGACGGTCGGCGAATTGATCGACTACGCCGCCCGTGAGTTGGAACGCGCCGGCGTGTTCTTCGGCCACGGGACCGACAACGCGATCGATGAGGCGGCCAGCCTGGTCTATCATGTGGCGCGCCTGCCGCACGAGGATCGCTCCGGTCCGCTCGGGCGTCGCCTGCGGCCCGCGGACCGCGAGCGCGTGCTTGCCTTGCTCGCGGCGCGGATCGCCGACCGGCGACCCATGCCATATCTGCTTCACGAGGCGTGGTTTGCAGGCCTCAGTTTCTACGTCGACGAACGTGTGCTGATCCCGAGGTCGCCGTTCGCGGAGCTGATCGAGCGACGCTTCGAGCCCTGGCTCGAGCCCGCCCGGGTGTCGCGCATCCTCGAGATCGGGACGGGCAGCGGCTGCATCGCGATCGCCTGCGCGCTGGCGTTTCCCGCTGCGGAGGTGCTGGCGACGGACATTTCCCAGGACGCACTGGAGGTTGCGCGGATCAACATCGGGCGTCACGGGGTCGGCGGTCGCGTACGCGTGCTGCGCGCGGATCTGTACGACGGGGTCGAGGGCCGCTTCGACCTCATCGTCAGCAACCCGCCGTATGTGCCCGAGGAGGACGTCGGGGCGCTGCCGGCGGAATACGCTCACGAACCGGCGCTGGCCATGGCCAGCGGCGCGGACGGTCTGGCGTCGACGCGCGGGATACTGCAAGATGCGCCCCGGCATCTGGCCCCGTCCGGCTGGCTCGCGATCGAGGTCGGTTGCGGCTGGCCGGCGCTGGAGGCGGCGTTTCCAGGCGTCCCGTTCATCTGGCCCCAGCTGGACCGGGGCGGCGAGGGCATCGCGCTCATCGCGGCCGAGGACTTGGCCGGCGCTGGGCGCAGAATTTACATTAAATAATAATGATAAATTATTGAAAAATAGTTGATATGTCAGGAAACACAATCGGCAAGTTGTTCACCGTGACGACATTCGGCGAGAGCCACGGCCCGGCGCTCGGCGGCGTTGTGGACGGGTGCCCGCCCGGCATGTCTCTGTCCGCAGCTGACATGCAGCGGGACCTGGACCGGCGCCGGCCGGGCACTTCTCGTCACACCACGCAGCGGAAGGAGCCCGACGAGGTGCGCATCCTGTCGGGCGTCTTCGAAGGCAAAACGACCGGCACGCCCATTGGTCTGCTGGTCGAGAACGTCGATCAGCGCTCCCGGGACTATTCGAAGATCAAGGACCTGTTTCGCCCGGGCCATGCCGACTACACGTACCACCAGAAGTACGGGATCCGCGATTATCGCGGCGGCGGTCGCGCGTCGGCACGCGAGACCTGCATCCGGGTGGCGGCGGGCGCGATTGCGAAAAAGTATCTCAGCGAGGCGGCTGGCATCGAGATCCGCGGCTACTTGCGTCAGCTCGGCCCGATCGTCGTCGGCGCGCCCCGACCCGACAGTATCGACGAGAACCCGTTTTTCTGCGCGGATCCGGAGCGGGTACCCGAGCTGGAGGCCTACATGGACGCGCTGCGCAAGGAGGGGAACTCGATCGGGGCGCGGCTGAGCATCCGCGCAACCGGCGTGCCGGTCGGCCTCGGCGAGCCGGTATTCGACAAGCTCGAGGCGGATGTGGCGCATGCGCTGATGAGCATCGGCGCCGTCAAGGGCGTCGAGTTCGGTGATGGTTTCGCCTGCGTGGAACAGAAGGGCACTGAGCATCGCGATGAGCTGGCCCCGTCAGGCTTCAAAAAGAACTCGTCCGGCGGCACGCTGGGCGGCATCTCGTCCGGGCAGGACATTAAAGTCAGCATCGCGATGAAGCCGACGTCCAGTATACGGCTGCCGGGTCAGACCATCGACACGGCCGGCAAACCGGCCGAGATCGTCACGACCGGTCGGCACGACCCGTGCGTCGGACTGCGCGCGACGCCAATCGCCGAGGCGATGCTGGCGATCGTGCTGATGGACCATTTCCTGCGGCACCGGGCCCAGAATGCAGACGTGCGCACCGACACACCGCAGATATAGGCTGATAAAAAATATTTTAATCAATAAGTTAGTGAATATACGTGACAAAAGAATTTAATATCGCGGTGGTCGGCGCCACCGGCCTCGTCGGTCAGACGATGATCGAGATCCTGGAGCAGCGCGAATTCCCGGTCGCCACGCTTCATGCGCTCGCGAGCGAGCGATCGGTCGGCAAGACGGTGGAGTTCCGTGGCGAGCACCTGCGCGTGCAGCAACTCGCCGAGTTCGATTTCGGCGGCATCGATATCGGTCTTTTCTCGGCCGGCGCGGGAACCTCGGCGGAGCACGCCCCGCGCGCGGGCGCGGCGGGCTGCGTCGTAATCGACAACACCTCGCAGTTTCGCAACGAGCCCGACATCCCGCTGGTCGTGCCGGAGGTCAATCCGGAGGCGATCTCGGGATATCCGCCTCGGAACATCATCGCGAATCCGAATTGCTCGACGATTCAGATGGTCGTTGCGCTGGCGCCGATTCACGACGCGGTCGGCATCGAGCGGATTAACGTGGCGACTTACCAGGCCGTCTCCGGAGCGGGTCGCGGTCTCGTCGAGGAACTCGCGGCCCAGGCCGCGGCGATGCTGAGCGGCCGGCCGCCGGATATGAGCGGCGACACCAAACCCATCGGCTTCAATGCGATCCCGCACATCGACAGCTTCCAGGATAATGGCTACACCCGCGAGGAGATGAAGATGGTATGGGAGACCCGCAAGATCCTGGGTGACGATTCGATCCTCGTGAATCCGACCGCTGTCAGGATTCCGGTTTTTTTCGGGCACTCGGAGGCCGTGCACGTCGAGACTCGCGACCCGATCACGGCGGCCGAGGTGCGCGAGTTGCTCGCCGCAGCGCCCGGCGTGACGGTCCTGGACGAGCGACGCCCGGGAGGTTACCCGACTGCGGTCACGGATGCGGCGCGCGCCGATGGGGTTTTCGTCGGGCGTATCCGAGAAGATATCTCTCACGAGCGCGGCATTGACATGTGGATCGTGTCCGACAACGTGCGCAAGGGCGCGGCGCTGAACAGCGTGCAGATAGCGGAAATATTGGTGCGTGAGTACTTATAGGCTATAGTTGCGACCATCTTTTCAAGTGGTTTGCGAACATCTCTTGTGCGTCGTCGGTTCGCCTGCCACGGACGGCCTGGAAACCGATAAGTTCGGGGGGTTGGTATGCCACGATTTCTGGCGCTAGGTGCCTTGTTAGTTGTCGGATCGGTGCCCGGTTCTGCGATCGCGCTGAGCCTGGGCGATATCGATCTGAAGTCGGCGCTGAATCAGCCGTTCAGCGCCGAGATCCCGATCGCGACCGAATCTGCGGATGATCTTGCCGCGTTGACGATCGGTCTCGCGCCCGCGGCGACATTCGAGCAATACGGGCTGGATCGCGCCGGCTTCCTGAACGGCTTCGACTTTCAGATCGTGCCCGCCCGCGCCGGCGGCCTCGTGCGCATTTCGTCGCGCGACCCGGTCGTAGAGCCGTTCGTGACGCTGCTGCTCGAGGTTAGCTGGCCGCAGGGACGGCTGCTGCGCGAATACACGGTCCTGCTCGATCCGCCGGTGTTCGCCCAGGAGACCGCGGCGCCGGTCGTCGAAGCGCCGACCGCGGGTCCGGCGCCCGGCCCGACCCGAGTCGTGCCGCCGCCCGCGACGCAGCCCGCGCCGCGAACTACGCCGGCTCCGGCGAGCGCCGCGCCGGCGCCGATGCCGCGAGGCGACTCGTATGGCCCCGTGCAACGCAACGACACGCTGTGGCGCATCGCGGGCCGTTACGCCGAAGCGGCGGGCGTGGACCGCAACCAGATGATGCTCGCGATCTATCGCGCCAATCCCGAGGCTTTCGTCGGCAACATCAATCGCATGAAGGCCGGCATGATTCTGCGAGTGCCCGGCGCCGAGGAGCTGCGGGGGCTGAGCCGCGGGGAGGCGGCGGTCGAGGTCCGCAACCAGAATCAGCGGTGGCAGGCTACGGTGGAGGAGGCCGGGACGCTCCGTCTCGTGCCACCGCCGGACGTCGAAGCTGATGCCGAGCCGGTCGGCGCGGGTTCGCCGGCGGGCGTTGCGACGCCCGCAGCGGATGTGGCCTCTCTCGAGAGGCGCGTCAGGCAGCTGGAAGACGAAATCGCGGAGAAAGACCGCCTGATCGAACTGCGCGACGAGCAACTGGCCGAGCTGCAGCGCGAGCTGGCGCCGGGCGATCGGGACGCGCTGCCGAGCGACGGCGAGGAGCCGGTTGCCGGCGAGCCCGTCGCGCGGGTGCCGCCCGTCGAAGAGCCGGTTATCGAGGAGCCGGTCATCGAGGAACCGGTGATCGAGGAGCCGCCCGCCGCGGTCGCGCGACCAAACGTCGTCACCACCACGCCCCCCGCCGAGCCCTCATTCCTGAGTTCACTGTTTACCAACGTCTGGTTGTACGTCGCGCTGGGTGGCGCACTGATCGTGGCCTTGTTCGTCGTCCGGCGCCGCGCGGCTGAACCCGAGCAGCCGCCATGGCGTCGTTTCGAGCCCGAAGCCGAAATGCCGGGCGAGGAGACCATGGAAACGACGCAGCAACTCGCGGCCACGCCCGCCGCGGACACCTCGTTCGTCGTTGAGGAGAGCGTCGCCGACCAGACCGACCGGGATCAGGTAACGCATGCGGCGGATGATGATGAGTCGACGCCGGCCGAATTCACCACCGACCAGGACGTGGCCGAGACGCCACTCGAGCGGACGATCAGTGCCGAATCGCCGGTCAACCTGGACGAGGCCGATCCCATCGCGGAGGCCGAGTTCCATATGGCGTACGGACTGTACGACCAGGCGGCCGATCTGTTGTCGAACTCGCTGAGCGCGGAACCGGATCGCAAGGATCTCCGGCTCAAGCTGCTCGAGGTCTATTTCATCTGGGAGAATCAGGGCGGCTTCCTGCGCGAGGCAACGGAATTGCGATCGCGGGTTCCCAACGAGTCCGACCCGGACTGGAACAAGGTCCTGATCATGGGCAAGCAGATCTGCCCGGACGAGGAACTGTTTGCGGCGACGCCTTCGGCGGCGGGCACTCCCGGCGACATGGATTTCGCTCTGACCGCGGAATCGGGCGACGGGGGCGGCGGTATCGATTTCGACTTCTCCGAAACGGGTTCGGATGTGGATGCGGTATTCGCAGAGAGCACCCGCGCCGTGGACTTCGACTTGAGTGCCGATGATCTCGAGGGCATCCAGGACACTGCCGGGGAGGGGCTCGACCTAGACATCAGCGAGATGGAGGAAGCAACGCTGATGGCTGACGACGAAGAACTTGGCGACGACGCCGGTGCGACGATGGAATCGCCGATCGAACCGCCGTCGGCCGCCACGACGATGGAGACGCCGACGATCGAATCACCGATCGTCCCGCCGACCGGCGAGTCGACGATGGAGACCCCGACGGTCGAATCGGCGGCGCTCGAGCCGACGCTGGAAACGCCGACCATCGAATCCGAGGGGCTCGGAACGACCCTCGAGAGCCCCACCGTAGAGTCCGAGTCGCTGGAGCCCACCGCGGAGACGCCGACCATTGAATCGCCGGTTGGCGAGACCTGGGCCGATAGCGAGCAGGCGCTCCAGGCCGAGCAGACGGCCGAGATCGAACTGGACGATCTCGGCCTCGACCTGTCCGACCTTGAAGACACCGGTGTCGGGGGCGAGGAGGTGTCCCCGGACGAGCTCGAGGGCGCCCCCGACATCGCCGCGGACACCATGCAAATCGAAGGCGACGCCCTCGAGTTTCTCGAAGACGACACGCAACGGCGCAAGATGCCGTCCGGCGAACCCGCGGTGGACGAGGAGCTGCTGGGCCTGGTCGATGTCGAGGCGACGGGCGAGATGCGCGGCCTGGACGATACCGCCGAGCAGCCGGAGTTGGTTGGCGCCGGCGAAACCGCCGAGCAGCCGGGACTGGCCGACGCGGCCCTCGAGACGGGGGAGGCGGGTGTCGATTTTGATATCGGCGACGCATACGCGGACAGCGAACAGACGGCGCGTGTCGTGCCCGGGACGGCCACATTCGTCGAGGGTGCGACGATGACCGAGGTTGGCACCAAGCTCGATTTGGCGCGCGCCTACATCGACATGGGTGATCCCGACGGTGCGAGGAGCATCCTGAACGAGGTGCTCGAAGAGGCGAGTCAGGAGCAGCGCCAGGAGGCGCAGAAACTCCTCGACGATCTCGCGGGCTGAAACCGGCGTTCGCAGCGGGGGAGAGACTCTCGGGCTCGTGAACCGCGTCGCGCTCGGCGTCGAGTACGACGGTACCGCCTACTGCGGCTGGCAGCTGCAGCCACACGCCCCGAGCATCCAGCAGTGCCTGAATGACGCGGTTTCGTTCGTCGCGAACGGTCGCGTGCACTGTGTCGGCGCCGGCCGGACCGACACGGGCGTNNGGGCGTGCATGCGTCGGGACAGGTGGCTCATTTCGATGCCGAGGCCGAGCGCAGCCGTCGCTCGTGGCTACTCGGCATCAACTCCAACCTGCCGGACGACATCAGCGTCATCAATGTCTGGCAGGTGCCCGGCGAGTTCCATGCGCGTTATTCGGCCATCGGTCGAGCGTATCGCTATGTCATCCTGAACCGCGCGGTGCGATCGGCGCTGCAGCGGGATCGCGCATGGTGGGTGCATTGGCCCCTCGACGTTGACGCGATGGCAGCGGCCGGCTCGTGCCTCCTTGGCGAGCATGACTTCTCATCGTTCCGCGCCGCCGAATGCCAGGCGCGCAGCGCGGTCCGGCAACTGCGGCGCCTGGAGGTCCGCAGCGATGGCGAACGCATCGTCATCGACTGCGAGGCGAACGCATTCCTGCATCACATGGTCCGCAACATCGTTGGATCGCTGGTTCGCATCGGCCGCGGCGAGGCCGACGCGGCCTGGCTGGAGAGCCTTCTCCACCGGCGTGACCGGCGCCTCGCCGGCATGACGGCGCCTGCGTGCGGCTTGACGCTGACTCGCGTCAGCTACGGGCCGCCATTCGAGTTCGTGGATGCCCGACCGATCCACGCCGTTGGTGATTAGTCGCCAAGACTTGATTTATCATGCAGTCGCAATGACGTGGTTCGAAAAACTCGTCCCCTCGCGAATCAAGACCGAGCGTCGCGCCCGCTCCGTGCCCGAGGGTATCTGGATGAAATGCGCGCAGTGCGGCGCGCAACTCTACCGGGCGGAACTCGAACGGAACCTGTTCGTGTGCCCCAAATGCGGCTATCACATGCGCGTCCCGGCCCGTGATCGCCTGCAGATGTTTCTCGATCCCGGCAGCGGGCGCGAGATCGCCGAGGGACTGACGCCGCTGGATCCGCTGAAGTTCAAGGATAGCAAGCGGTACCGGGACCGCGTCATGCAGATGCAGAAGGACACCGGGGAGCGGGATGCGCTGATCGCGATGACGGGGCTGCTGAAAGATCAGCCGGTGGTCGTGTGCGCGTTTGAATTCGGGTTCATGGGCGGCTCCATGGGTTCAGTCGTCGGCGAGAAGTTTGCCCGCGCCGCGGGCTATGCGCGCAGCAACCGAATGCCGCTGATCTGTTTCTCGGCGAGCGGTGGCGCGCGCATGCAGGAAGCGCTGTTTTCGCTGATGCAGATGGCGAAGACCAGCGTCGCGCTCGCGGAGCTGTCGGAGGCCCGCGTGCCCTATATTTCCGTGTTGACGGACCCGACTACCGGCGGCGTGTCGGCGAGCCTGGCGATGCTCGGCGATGTCAACATCGGCGAGCCGAATGCGCTGATCGGGTTCGCCGGCCCGCGCGTCATCGAGCAGACCGTCGGAGAGACTCTGCCGGAGGGTTTCCAGCGCAGTGAATTCCTGCTGCAACATGGCGCGCTGGACATGATCGTCGATCGCCGCGAGCTGCGCGACGAGGTTGCGCGGCTGCTCGCCAAGCTGATGAAGCAGCCGGAGCCAACCGGTTAAGCCGCGACTGAATGCGCAGGTCCCTCGCTGATTGGCTGCGGTGGCAGGAATCGCTCAATCCGCGCGAGATCGATTTGGGTCTGGAGCGAGTGCGGACCGTCGCGGATCGGCTGCCGATCGCGCCCCCGGCCGGTGCGGTCTTCACGGTCGCCGGGACCAACGGCAAGGGTTCGACCGTCGCCTGGCTCAGCCGGCTATTGACGGCGGGGGGTCATCGCGTCGGCGTCTACACGTCGCCCCATCTCGTCCGGTACAACGAGCGCATCAGCGTCGCCGGCAGCCCCGTCGGGGATGAAGCGCTGATCGAGGCGTTCGAACAGACGGAGGCAGCCCGGGGCTCTTTGCCGCTGACGTACTTCGAGTTCGGTACCCTCGCGGCGCTCGCGATTTTTAGCGCCCGTAAGTGCAGCGCCTGGGTGCTGGAGGTCGGCCTCGGGGGGCGGCTCGACGCCGTCAACGTCGTCGCACCGGACTTCAGTCTGATCACGACGATTGGTCTCGACCATCAGGACTGGCTCGGCGACTCGGTCGAGGAAATTGCGGCGGAGAAGGCGGGCATCATGCGGGGAACGGCGCCCGCGTTCTACGGGGACGCCGACCCGCCCGCTGCGCTGCTCGACCGGGCTGCGGCGCTGGGCACCCGGTTGTATCGGTACGGCCGCGATTATGCGATCGAGGCGACCGATACCGGTTGGTCGTGGCACGGCACGACCAACCGGCTCGAAGAGCTGGATCTTCCGCCGCTCGCCGACGACGTGGAACTGCGTAACGCGGCGCTGGCGATGGCAGCGATCGAGCAATTCGACCCCGCGCTGCTGACGCGCGCGAATGCCCGACACGCCGGTTCCCGGCCGAGGCCGCCCGGGCGATTTCAGGTCGTGCACGGCGAGCGCCAGTGGATACTCGACGTGGCGCACAACGCCCAGGCGGCCCGCGTGTTGAGGGAGCGGCTCAAACGTCTCGCCGGGCCACGTCCCAGCGTAGCCGTCATCGGAATGTTCGCGGACAAAGCGGTCGAGGAGTTTGCGCGAGAGCTGGCGCCCTGCGTCGATCGCTGGGTCGCGACTGCGGTCGAAGGAGCGCGCGGGACGACTGCCGCGGAAACGGGCTCACGCGTTGCGCGGGCCACGGGTCAGCCCGTCGACTGCGCTGAGACGCCTGGCGATGCCTTCGAGGCGGCGGTCGGGCTGACCGCGGCCGGCGGCCGGATCGTGTGCTGCGGTTCCTTTCAGGTCGTCGGCCCCGCCATTGAATGGCTTGGTCTATACTGACGACGCAGGAGAACTGGGGATCTATGGAGCGCCATCTACTGGAGCGCATGATTGGCGCCGCGGTGTTGCTCGTTGCACTGGTGGTGATCGTGCCGGCCATCCTGGACGGACGTCCGGACGTCGAAGACACGCGGCCAGCAGAGCAACCCGATCCGGCGAGTACCGCTTCGGACGCCCCGCTGCGGCAGCACACCATCCGGCTCGATCGGCCCGCCGAGAGGCCGCCGATCGCGCAACGAGCGCGCGATAAGCCGCCGAGCGCGGCGACGATACAGGCACCGGCGGCGAAGTCCGATGCGGTGGCCGAGGCGCGGCCGACGCCGGAACCGGCGTCGGATCGCGCGTCCGAACCGGAGCCGGCAGCCACGTCCTCGCCGGCGCCCGAACCCGCGCCGGCGCAGCCGCAGACTCAACCCGCCCCCGAGCCGTCCCCGGTCATCGCGAAGACACCCGATCCGCAGCCGTCGGCGCGAGAATCCGCCGCTTCCGCGTCGGGTTGGATCGTCCAGCTCGGCAGTTTTTCGAATCGCGCCAATGCGGAGCGGCTCGCCGAGCGGACGCGGGCCAAGGGATTCGAGACCTACCTGATTCCGATCGAACGTTCGGGAAAGACGCTGTTCCGGGTGCGCGTCGGGCCGGCGCGCAAGACGCGTGGCGAGGCCGCGCGGCTCGCGGAAGACCTGCGAAAGGCCGGATTCGAGGGTCAGGTCGCGGAACAGCGGGCGGACGGTTAGTCCATGGCTGAAATTGCGCCGACGGCGCCGTCTGGGGACCGGATTTGGTTACGTTCGACTACCTGCTGATCGGCATTATCGCGCTGTCGGCGCTACTCGGCGCATTCCGTGGTTTCGTCAAGGAGGCGCTGGCGCTCGCCGGCTGGGTCGTCGCCGTCTGGGCCGCATGGCGTTTCGGCGAAGACGCGTCGGCGCGTCTGCCCGATTTCGTGGCGGACCCGGTCATCAAACTCTGGGCGTCGCGCTTTTTGATGCTGCTCGGGGCGCTGTTCGCGGCCGGTGTCGTCGCCCGGTTGTTGTCGATCCTGCTTGACCAGACCGGGCTGAGCGGCACGAACCGGCTGCTGGGAGCCGTCTTCGGCGTGGCCCGGGGCGCCGTGCTGAGCGCCGTCGTCGTGGCGGTTCTCGATGTGGCGGGCTTCGACGAGGCGCCTTGGTGGAGGGAGTCGAAGCTGATACCTTATGCGGCCCCGATCGCCGATCGGCTCGGAGAATACGCCGATCAGGGGATTGAGATGCTGCAGACGCCCCCCATGTCAATCGAGTCACTCTAAGCGGCCTACGCGGGACAGTTGCGATGTGCGGAATCGTTGGAATCGTGAGTCACTCGCCGGTCAATCAGGCGATCTATGACGCGCTCACCGTGCTGCAGCACCGTGGCCAGGACGCCGCGGGAATCGCGATCGACGACGGTGGCGTGCTGCGCACGCGCAAGGCGGCGGGGTTGGTCCGCGACGTGTTCCGCACGCGTCACATGCTGGCGCTGCCGGGCAGCACGGGCATCGGTCACGTGCGCTATCCGACGGCGGGGTCGTCGAGTATTACCGAGGCGCAACCGTTCTACGTCAACTCGCCGTACGGCATCTGCCTCGCGCACAACGGCAACCTGACGAATGCGGAAGAGCTGAAAGACATGCTGATTCGCCAGGATCGGCGGCACCTGAACACCGGCTCCGATACGGAGGTCCTGCTTAACGTGTTCGCCCACGAACTGCAGCTTCAGGGCGACCACGACCTGACGCCGGAGGCGGTGTTCGCGGCCGTGGCCGGGGTACACCAGCGGTGCCGAGGCGGCTATGCCGTCGTGGTCATGATCCTCGGTTACGGACTCGTGGCCTTTCGCGACCCGCACGGCATTCGGCCGATTTGCCTGGGCCATCGCCACACGCCCGCGGGCACGGAACGCATGATTGCGTCGGAGAGCGTCGCGATGGATGCGCTCGGCTTCGAGCTCGACCGCGATATTGCGCCGGGCGAGGCTGTGTATATCGAGAAGAATGGAACGCTGCATTCAAGACGCTGCGGCCCGCGGCTCGCGCACACGCCGTGCATTTTCGAGTTTGTCTATTTCGCCCGGCCCGATTCGATCATCGACCGTATCTCGGTGTACAAGGCGCGGCTGCGAATGGGCGAGAGCCTGGCGGACAAGATTATCGCCGAGCGGCCGGACCACGACATAGACGTGGTGATTCCGATCCCGGATTCGAGTCGATCGAGCGCGCTCCAGGTCGCGCATCGTCTCGGCGTGAAATACCGTGAGGGTTTCATCAAGAATCGCTACATAGGGCGCACGTTCATCATGCCGGGGCAGGAGATGCGCCATAAGTCCGTCCGGCAGAAATTGAACGCGATCGATCTCGAATTTCGTGGCAAGAACGTACTGCTCGTCGACGACTCGATCGTGCGTGGGACGACGTCGCGGCAGATCATCGAGATGGCGCGCGAGGCCGGCGCCCACAGAGTGTATTTTGCATCCGCCTCCCCGCCGGTGCGGTACCCCAACGTCTACGGGATTGACATGCCCGCCGCCTCGGAACTCGTGGCGAGCCAGCGCACCGACGAAGAGGTCCAGGCGCTGATCGGTGCCGACTGGCTGATCTATCAGGATCTCGCTGACCTGATCGGGTCGGTTCGCTATGACAACGCGGAAATCGATGATTTCGACACCTCGTGTTTTTCCGGCCAGTACGTGACCGGGGATGTCACGACGGACTACCTGCGCCGCCTGGAGTCCGAGCGTTGCGACGGAGCCAAGTCCGATCGCGAGGCGCGCCGCCGCCGTCTCGAGGGCGAGGAAGGCGAAGACGAAGAGCTGGGCAGCGGGATGTCGACCGGGCCACAGGCGGGCGCGGCGTGAGAGACGGCTCGGCGAATCCGGGAAGATCGGGCCGTATCGACGTGAAGGCACGATTCTTCATCATCGACGATAACCCCGATTACCGCGCGCTGCTGAGTCATCACCTGTCGACGCATTGGCCGCAGGCCGAAATTCGGGTTTATGACCCGCTCGACTCGGGTCGACTCCCGGATGACTTCTCCGGGGCGCACAGCGACGTTGTGCTGTTGGGCGACAAGGCGGGTGGCGGGGATGCCCTCGACTGGCTGCGGCAGTTCCGACGCGTTCCGCGTTTCCCGGCGATCTTGTTCATCGGCGACGGAGAGGAGCGCCAGGTCGTCGCGGCCATCAAGGCGGGCGCGGACGATTACCTCTCGCGACCGCGGCTGAATCATCGGCGACTGATCGAGATCATCGAGCCGCTCCTAGGCCACGAAGAGCCCGCCTCGAGATCCGGTCGCTTCTTCGTCGAACGTCAGCAGCTCGCGACCGGTTTACCGGAACTGAAGGGTTTCGACTTCCAGCGACGGATCTCGATGAACGAGATGTCGGCGGTGTACCTGGCGCGGCAGCGCGCGAGCGGCCGCACAGTGGTGCTCAAGGTGCTGCGCCAGGTGCCGGACCGCGGGGGCGAGGAGGCGTTCGATCGCTTCCTGCAGGAATACGAGCTGATCGCGAAGATCGACCACCCGAACATCGTTCACATCTACGACTTGGGCGTCGCGGACGACCACGCGTTCATCGCGATGGAGTACTGCAGTAGAGGCAGCCTGAAGCAGCGCATCGCGAGGGGCCTCCCGCCCGAGCAGGCTTTTTCGCTGATGCGGCAGATCGCCGGCGCGCTGGGCGAGCTGCATCGTTCGGGGATCATGCATCGCGACCTGAAACCGACCAACGTCATGTTCCGGGACGACGATAGCCTCGTGCTGATCGACTTCGGCCTGGCAAAGCAGGCGCAATTGCGCGCGGAAATCACCGGGACCGGGGAGATCTTCGGCACGCCGTATTACATGAGCCCAGAGCAGGGCCACGGCGGCGAAGTGGACGAGCGGGGCGACATCTACGCGCTGGGCGTGATCTTCTTCGAAATGCTGACAGGCGCCAAGCCCTATGAGGGCGACACCGCCATGTCGGTGATCATCCAGCACCGGCAGGCGCCGGTGCCGCAGCTGCAGGATGCGCTTGCGTGCTACCAGCCCTGCATCGACCGGATGATGGCCAAGCTTCCCGATGCTCGTTTCCAGACGGTCGGGGATTTGTTGCGCTGGGAGCCGTCGGTTCCCGACGGGCCGTTTGCGGTCAATCGAGAGGGGATCAGGTAGGTTCCCGCTCGATCGGCAGCGTCTGCAGCTGCGGTCCCGAATCGGTCCAGCGCAGCACGCTGCCCTGGGTGTACCAGTCGCCGAGGACGATCCGCAGCGCCGGTTCATCGTGCACGCGGGTCTGGTGAATGGCGGGACGATGCGTATGCCCGTGGATCAGGATCCGCACGCCGGCGTCGCGCATCGTCGCCGCGACGGCATCGGCATTGACGTCGGTGATGTCGTCCGGCTTGCTCTTACCCATGCTGGAGCGACGGATGCGATCGGCGATGCCGCGGCGCACGGACAGGGGTAGCAGAAAGAACAGCCGGTGCGCACAGCGGCTGCGCACGATGCGCCGGAAGCGTTGGTAAGCGGCGTCGTCGGTGCACAGCTCGTCACCGTGAAGCAGCAGCGCCCGCTCGCTGCCGAGTTCGATGATCGTGCGCTCCTCGAGCAGCTCGAGACCGCTCTCGCGGGCGTAAGCTCTTCCGATCAGAAAGTCGCGATTGCCGCGGGTCAGATAGCACGGTGTGCCGCGGCTCGCGCAGGCTTTCAGCGCCGCGGCGACCTCTCGGTGGTCCGGCGACGGGTCGTCGTCGCCGAACCAGACCTCGAACAGGTCACCGAGGATGTACAGCGCATCGGCGCAGCCCGCCGTCTGCTCGAGGAACCGGATGAAACAGGCCGTGATCTCGGGCCGCGACGCGTCGAGATGCAGGTCCGACACGAACAGTGTGGTCATCAATCGGCGTCAGCCGTCACGACCACCATGCGTTCGATGGTTACCGGTGCGGCCGGCACGTTCTGGAATGCACCCTTGATGGTCGTAGCCGCGTGCCCGATGTCGTCAACCACCTCGATGCCTTCGGTCACGACGCCGAACACCGCATAGCCCCAGCGCGTCGGTTTCGGGTCGAGCGCCACATTGTCGGCGAGGTTGATATAGAACTGCGAATCCGCGGAGTGCGGCTCGTTCGTGCGCGCCATCGCGACGGTCATGCGCTGATTACTCAAACCGTTGCCCGCCTCGTTCGCGATGGCGGGGCGGAGACCCTCCTTGGGCCGCGGTTCGTCCCGGTCGGGGTCATGCGTGTATCCGCCGCCCTGGATCACGAAGCCGCTGACGACGCGATGGAAGATCGTGCCCTCATAGAAGCCGTCCTCTACGTACTGCATGAAATTCTGCACCGTCAGCGGCGCGCGCTCGTCGTCGAGCTCGACGAGTATGTCGCCCGCCGTGGTCTCGATACGGACCTTCGGATACTCGGCAGCGGCGGCCTGAATCGCGATCAGCGACGTCGCGATCGCCACCAGCCGTAGGAGGTAAGAATCCAAAACTTTCTCCTTTATTAATATATGCTTATAAAATAATACTAAAGTGATTTAGTAGTTATCATCCGGGTGGGGTCGCGCCTCTAGCAGTCGCTCGCCCGAAACCGCGGCGGTCAGAGTGTTCGTCAGCAACATCGCGATTGTCATGGGCCCCACGCCTCCCGGGACCGGGGTGATCCAGCCGGCGCGCTCGACGGCGGTAGCGAACTCGACGTCGCCGCACAGTTTGCCATTTTCCAGTCGGTTAATGCCGACGTCGAACACGATGGCCCCCGGCTTGATCCAGTCCCCCGGGATCAGGTTTGGCTTGCCCACCGCGACAGCAAGGATGTCGGCGCATTCGACCTGCGCGCGGAGGTCGGTCGTGAAACGGTGGCAAACGGTCGTCGTCGTTCCGGCAAGCAGGAACTCCAGCGCCAGCGGACGGCCGACATGATTGGATGCCCCGACGACGACGGCGTGGCGGCCCTTGGGATCCTCGCCGATTCGCTTGAGCATCGTCATGATCCCGTGCGGTGTGCAGGGTCGCAGCACCGGTATTCGTTGTGCCAGGCGGCCGACCGTGTACGGGTGGAAGCCGTCGACGTCCTTCAGCGGATCGATCCGCTCGATGATCTCGTTTTCGTTGACGTGAGCGGGCAACGGCAGCTGCACCAGGATGCCGTGGATCGCCGGGTCCGCATTGAGCTCGTCGATCAGCGCCAGGATGTCGGCTTCGGGCGTGTCGGGGGGCAGGTCGTAATCGCGCGACGCGATGCCGGCCTCTTCGCATGCGCGGCGCTTGTTGCGGACATAAATCCGCGAGGCCGGGTCTTCCCCAACGAGGATCACGGCCAGGCCGGGCTCAGGATATCCCCGCTCGGTCCGCGCATCGATCTCCCGGCGGATCTCCCGCCGGATGTCGCTGGCGATGGCCTTGCCGTCGATGAGTTGCGCGGTCATGCGTGTCGGGCTGCGCCGGGTGACGATCAGGCGGGAAACATACCAGAGGGGCGCGCGGCGTGACAGCCCGCGAAGCTCATGCTGCGATCAATCGCCGAGGTTTGACGGTGCTCGGGGGCATCCGTATTATCCTGCCGCCCGGCCGAGTCGCCGGTATAATGGCGCGGTCGCGCAAGACCGCAGCGAATCGGGGCATGGCGCAGTCTGGTAGC
>JABAOE010005851.1_pt1 | contig 22282 bp, 25 predicted proteins | sample 7062141 | NCBI WGS metagenome assembly JABAOE01 (sample SAMN14538627, study PRJNA623070) | marine sediment metagenome | biome: marine biome [ENVO:00000428]; feature: marine pelagic biome [ENVO:01000023]; material: deep marine sediment [ENVO:00002113] | place: India: Gulf of Khambhat ... | reverse complement strand
GAGATTTGTGACTAAAATATAATAAGTTAATTTGTAGACAAATTATAATTTTTTTACTGAAGTTTATATCTTAAAGATTTCTACAAGAAAGAGAAATGAATACAAAAATTAATGAAATATCATATAATACTAGACAACATCTACGACCAACTTTAACTAAACATAAAAGAATTCATAATTTCACTGTAGGTATACATAATATTTATTGTAAATTAACTGGTGGATTACATTTACTACCAGATTTTTATATTTTAGGTGCTGCAAAATCAGGAACATCTTCACTGTATGAATATCTTATTCAACACCCCTCTATTCATTCAGCATTTACGAAAGAACCCCGTTTTTTTGATAAATATTATTTCAAAGGTCTAGATTGGTATAAAGTTCAGTTTCCAACAAAATTTCAAAAGTTTTTCGCCGAAAATTTATTAAATAAAAAATTTATGACTGGTGAATCCACCGTTAGATATCTAGATCATCCTTTTGCTCCAGAACGAATCAAAAAAGCTACTCCAAATGCAAAATTCATTATTCTTTTAAGAAATCCAATTGATAGAGCATTTTCACATTATACAATGATGGAACACAAAAACAAAGAGGATCTTTCTTTTGATGAAGCGATATTAAAAGAATCTGAGAGAACGCGAGAAGAATTTGTGATGATGGAAAAAGATGCGAATTATTATAGTTCTGAATATTATCATCATGCATACTTAGATCGAGGAATATATTACAAAAAAATTGAAAAATGGTTTAAGGTTTTTCCTAAAGAACAATTTTTAATTATTCAAAGTGAAGAATTTTTTAAAAATCCTAATGAAGTATATCAACAAATAATAAAATTCTTAGGCTTACCAGATTGGAAATTAAAAAATTATTCTATAGTTGGTCCTGGGAAATACAAAAAACAAAAAATAAGTAACGAAACTCGAAAAAAATTAACTGAATTTTTCAAACCTCATAATGAAAGACTTTTTGAACTTTTACACAAAAAATTCGATTGGATAAACCAATAATAGTAATTAGGTGAAAAAATTGATAAAAAAAAGTCATTTAGATCAAAAAACCCGATACAACATTAGAAAAAAACTACAGAATCATCAAACTACTCAAGATACAGCAATTTCTCTTCATAGGCAATATTGCAAATTAACTAGCTTTTTGCATGTAGTGCCTGATTTTTATATAATAGGAGTTGAAAAAGCTGGCACATCATCTCTTTTTGGATATTTAACTCAACATCCTTATGTTTACGCACCTATTACAAAAGAAATTAATTTCTTTAGTAAATATTATTCTAAGGGAAACGATTGGTACAAAGTTTGTTTTCCTTCAAAATTTCAAAAATTTTTTAAAAATATTTCAGGTGGAAAATTCATTACTGGAGAAGCCAGTGTTAGATATTTTGATTATCCACATTCTTTAAATCGATTAAGANNTGCCAAACTCATTCTTATGCTAAGAAACCCAATCGATAGAGCATTTTCAGAATTTGCAAGTACATCTAGAACTGGAAGAGAAAAACTTTCTTTTCAAGAAGCTATTGATTCTGAAGAAAGTAGGACCTCAGATGAATATGCCAAAATGTTAAAAAATGAAAATTATTTCCATGAAACTTTTTTTCGTTTTGCATATTTGAAAAGAGGAATTTATGCTGATAATCTTGAAAGATGGTTCAAAATCTTTCCTAGAAAGCAGTTTTTAATTATCAAAAGTGAAGATTTTTTTGAAAACCCCTCACTTGTTTATAATAAAGCATTAACATTTCTAAATCTACCAAAATGGGAATTAGATGAATATACAATTTGGAGACGTGTAAATAAATCTCAAATGGATGAAGACTTGCGTAAAAAATTGATTGAATATTTTAAACCACATAATGAACGACTTTACAAACTAATTGGAGAAAATTTACACTGGGATGAATAATGAATTTAATTATTTACAATTGTCATCAATTAAACTTTCTCTTAAATGGTGGAATATGATTTGACTATGCAATTACGTAAAAGTTCTCCAAATTTAAGAAGAACAATAAGACATAAGCTAGATAAACATCGAAATATACAAAAACTTTCTACTTCATTTTATCAAAAATATTGTTTAGCAACAGGTTGGCTTCATGTATTGCCAGATTATCTACTAATTGGTTTTGCAAAATGTGGTACAACTTCACTACACGAATATCTAATACAACATCCTTCAATATATCCCCCATTAGGAAAGGAGATTGATTATTTTGATAGACTATATGGAAGAGGAATTAATTGGTATAAAGCCAAATTTCCATTAAAAACACAAAAATTTTTTGTAAAAAACATCTTGAAAAAAAATTTCATCACAGGAGAAGCAACCCCAAGATATATGGAACATCCTCACGCGTTAATGAGAATAAAAAATCATGTGCCTAATGCTAAATTCATTATTCTAGTACGTAACCCGATTGAACGAGCCTTTTCACATTATAACATGAATTTACGAAATGGATATGAATACAGAAGTTTTGAGGATGCTCTAAAACACGAGGAAAAAAGAATCCAAGGTAGATATGAAAAAATGGAAAAAAATGAAAATTTCTATAGTTGGGATTATGATCTATTTGGTTACTTGCAACATGGACTTTACATCAATAAACTAGAAAAATGGTTAGAAATTTTTCCTAAAGAACAATTTTTGATTTTGCAAAGTGAAGAATTTCTAGAAAACCCTCATACTGTATATTATCAAACTTTGGAATTTCTAAACTTACCAAAATGGGAACCTTCAGGATATCAATTTTTCAAAAAACGTGAATATGTAGACAAGAAAATTGATCAAAAAGTACGACAAAAACTACAAGACTATTTTGCACCATTTAATGATGAATTATACAAATTAGTGGGAAAAAATTTTCATTGGAATTAAATTAACTATCTGGATGAGTTGTTTCAATATTATATGATTTAGCCCATTGTTTTGTAACTTCACTAACTGGACATGTAATGTGTTCAGGTTTGTTATTTTCTAAATTCATTTTCCAATTTTTACCTAATGGTTTTCCACATTTTTGACATTTTTCACTATAGGTTTCCTTAACTGTTTTTACTTTTTTAACTACTGCAAATGCGTACACACTAGTTCGATTAAACCATTTTGCATAAAAATAGTCCTTCAAGCTTTTTGATAAAATTGAATGAAATCCAGTTACTTTCAACACTCTATCTAAATACATCTGTTCCCATTCATTAGGAAAATTTTTACTTTTTTCATTATCTACTACACAAACTAAAACTGAATTATCTTTTAGTACTCGATTAATTTCATTTAAAAGATGTCTACCATTTTTAACATAATTTAATGAATTGATTGCAATTGCTACATCAAATACTGAATCCCTAAATGGAAGTGGTTTTTCTAAATCAATTACAAAGTCTAATTTTTGATTTAATTTTATATCTATTCCAATCATTTTACATTTTTTAAATTCAGCCCAATTATCCTTACCCATACCTATATCTAACCCAAAACTTTTTCCTGAAGTATGCTTTTTAATTAGATGAGCAATAAACCAATGTTTTGTCATTATTATTTTTACTTAAATTACAAATATATTAAAACTAATTCCCTTAAAATTATCAACAATTAATTTTTAAAAAAGATAGAAATGATATCATTAACTATAGAAGAAAAAGCAGATGCTGATTGGAATACTCGATTATTAGGTTCTAAACAAGGTACAATATACCAGACAAAGGAATTTTCCGACTATCTTCACACAACCACGCAAGAACCAATTTTTTTAAAATTTCTGGGTTCTAAAGGAGAAATTGTGGGTCAGTTATTAATTAGTAAAAAAATACGAACAAAATTAGAAAAATTTTCAAAAATTGTTGGAGGAATAAAAAGAGGAAAAAACTATGTGATTAAATGGTCTTATGGACCCATAATATTTGATGACACAAAATCTACTGAAATTTACGATAAATTAGTTGAATACTTTAAATCCAGAAATCCTCATGTTAATGGGACAATTCATCCATTTTCTCCACCAGTATCTAAGAATTTTAAAAATTTTTTTGAAATCAAAGAATGGTGTACATTCATACTTGATTTACAAAAAAATAAAGATGAAATACACAAAAATATTGACAAACATAGTGCTAGAAAAAATATTGATAGAGCTATTAAACGCGGTGTTGTTATTGAAGAAATAAATGAACAAAAAAATTTAAAAGAATACAATGATCTGATTAACGAAAAAAAGAAAGAAATGAATTCTGATGTTATTTCTTTCAAAGAAAGGAAAAATCATTTTCATTTTTTGAGTAAAGTTGGTTATCATGGCTTTCTTGCAAAAATAGATAACAATCCCATTTCTGGTTTATTTTTTTCTCATTTCAATAAATATATGATTGAAAGTGGTTTAGCTAGATCTTCAATAGATTATGAAAAAAAACTATATTCCCAAGATCTAATAAAGTGGAAAATTATTGAATGGGGAATCGAAAATAATATGAACTGGTTTGATTTTGCTGGTGCAAATCCTAATCCAATAAATCAAAAGGAAGCAGGAATTTTACGATATAAGAAAAAATGGGGAGGAAAACAATATCCGTATTATTTTATAGGAAAATAATTAAAATTTTATTCTTTAATTTTTCGGATTTCCGTCATCAAACTCTGGATCAATTTGCTTAATCCAATTTTCAGCAAGAGGTTCTGAAGAAGGAACAAAGACAAATTCTAAAATGTCTCTATAATGCTCAGGTTCAGGAACACCAGCTCTATGAAAACACAGAGTAGAGTTTGCAAAAACTGCAGAACCTGGTGGTCCTGTAGCCTTTACAACATGATTTGGATCTTCTAAAATTTCTTGATTTAATTTATAATCTTCACGACTTCCAAATCCNNGGTTGTAAATGCAATGGACCATCTTTTTCAGTAACATTTGTTAAATTTACAAAAAGTTTTGTTTTTTCTACTGACAGTCTATCACAGTGCCATCTACTAGAAAAAAGTTCTTTTTTTGTGCCCTGTTTATAATCATCTTTAATATGATAATTTCTCCACGAAAAAATTGCTTTAACAGCAAAATGACCTCCATAGTAATCTTCTAGACGACCTATTATTTTTTCATTAATTAAATCTGCAACCTCGGGAATTACTCTACTGGTATTCTGTAATTCAATTCTGTAAAGTTCTCCATTATTGAGTCTCTTTAGAGCATATTTGTCATCCATAATTAATTTATTATATTTTGAAATAATTTTTTCCATTAAATTTTTTTCAAACGGTTCTCCTAATGCCTCATAACCATTATCTCTAAATTTAGATGGTTTTAGATTATCTTTTTGAAGTTTTTTTCTTCCAATTACATTATTAATCATTCCTGTAGCGTTTCCATACAATTTTTTACCCATGTAATGATCTGCTTTCCACAAACTTCTTCTATAAAAAAAACCTACAGCACCAATAGGATCTTTAATCGATTTTTTTAAAACCATAAATGTTTTCTTTTTCACTCATAAATAAATTTTTTTAAATTATCATATATCGATTTCATAAAAATTCATAAAATAATATTAAAAAACTAGAATTGGAAATAAATAAAATCTTCAGGTTTTCCTTCAAAAAAGAAAAATATCAATGACATAACTACAACCAAAAAAAGAATCCAATAAGAGAAATTTAACTTTGTTATTACTTCTCGAAGATTTTGTTGTTTATACGATACAAAATGTAAAATTAAGAAAAGTCCAATTAAACCAACTTCAAAACGATTATGCATTATTAAATCGAGAGTTGAATTGAATTGAAAATCAAAAATTAGATATTTTTGCATTGAATAAAGCATATGTTCAGTATCATGCACTCTAAAAGATATCCATGCTAAAAATACAAAATACTGCATAATGGTAATCGAAATTATTTTTCCTACTCTTGTTTTTAAAATTGAACTTTCATCAATTTTAATGCGGTTTGATAGAAATCTGTGAATAGCTAAATACATTCCATGCAATAATCCCCAGATAATGAAATTAATTGCTGCACCATGCCACAAACCACCAAGAAACATTACAATAATTAGATTAACATACGTTCTTTCTTTTGATTTTTTATTTCCGCCTAATGGTATATACAAATAATCTCTAAGCCATGATGATAGAGAGATGTGCCATCTACGCCAAAAGTCTGAAGGGGAACTAGCAAAATATGGTTTATTGAAATTAATTGGAATTTTAAAACCTAGAATTGCAGCTGCCCCAATTGCAATATCTGAATAACCTGAAAAGTCACAATAAATTTGAATACCAAAAGCTAATGCTCCAAGCATAATTGTTAATGATTCTAACCCTATTGGATTAGCAAAAATTTCATCTACTAAAGGAGCTATATTATCTGCAAAGAACATTTTTTTAAAAAAACCTAAAGCCATTAACGAAATTCCAAATTTTAGATTTTGAGGATTAAGTATTATCTGCTTTAATCTGTAGCCAGAAACATTATCTGATATTTTTTCTCGCAATTGAGGAAGAAAATGACTAGCTCTAATTATTGGTCCTGCTACTAACTGTGGGAAAAATGCTACAAATAAAGCAAATTCACCTAAACTTTTGCATGGTTCTAATTTTTTTCGATAGATATCAACAGTATAGCTTATTGTTTGAAATGTATAGAATGAAATGCCAATTGGTAATGCTAAATTTAAAAATGGAATTTCTGTATTCAAATTAATAAAATTACCAAGAATATTAAATTGTAAAATTGCAAAATCCGCATATTTAAAAAATCCTAGCAATCCTAAATTTCCAGCTAAACTAATAATTAACAAAAATTTTCTATGTGAAACACTAGAAGATTGGCTAATCTTTCTTCCAACATAATAATCAAGAATAGTTGAAAAAATAAGTAAGGAAATTAAATAATTACTACTGTAATAAAAGAAAAAATAACTAGCAGCTATTAAAAACAAATATTGAAATTTTCTTGTTTCTCTTAATACTACTACTACGGCAAGTACAAAAATAAAAAAAACTACAAAATCTATTGTATTAAATAACATTTTAGTCTATAATTTCCATTATTTTATTTGCAATGTCGTCTGAATATATCAATGCATTAGGATTTACAGCAATGTGAGATACATCCCCCCATACTTCCATAGTGGAATATTTATCTAACAATGAATAAATTTCAAGATCAAATTCTGAAGTAATTTCATCTAGAATCAATTGAAATCTTTCATTAGTTTTTTCAGGAGTTTTTTCTATATACAGTTCATGATGAGGTGTTGTGAAAATTATTACTTTAATATCATTATCTTGAAAAGTCTTAATCATTTCTTTTAAAGAAATAAAATCTGGATTATTGTATGGTACATTAATTTCTTGAAAAGAACCTGCTCTTTGTTTTTGCATTTCATTTTTTAGATATTCATAAGTTCGAATTTCTTTATGTTCATCAGAAATGTCATAAAAAGGTCTGTTGGCACTTATCTGTTTTTTTTCTACTTTGTTACCATTTTCTTTTGAATCATTTGAAACAAATTTGTATATTGTTGTTAATGTAACAAATTTTGGATTTTCAAATAATGTTAATTCTTGATATGCAAATTGCCATAATATAGAATGGAAAAAGATTTGTGGGTTAGGAAATATTGATGGAATTTTTGTATCATCGTCATCGAGTTCAATATTAGCTCTAAAATCTCTTTCAGCGATTCCATAAACAATTATCTCAGGTTCTGCTGCTAATATTAGATCTAAAGTTTTTATTCGATCTTTAGGTTCAGATGTTCCAATTGACAGATTATACACTACGTAATTCTTTTTTTCATTGGAAATTTTTTCTTGAATATATGTCGAATTCAAAGGCATAACATGACTAGTTCCAATTATGAAAATCTTTTTTTTGTCAGCTGGAAAATCTTGTAAATAGAATTTTTTTTGTTCTTCTATAGGTACTAACATTCCTTCATTATCTAAAGATTTCAAAAAAAGAAATAAGAACGAAAAAGACAATAAAAATGCAAAACCTACCGATACAACTATTTTTCTATTCACTATCTGGTAGCGAAAACCAATATTGATAAAAAACTTGCTAAATTTTATTTTATCAATATCAAGATTTTACTAATAAATATCGAAAATGGTGCGTAATTTAGGTCTACAAATTAGTATTAAAAATACTATTCTTGAATATTGATAGATTAGGATGATTTTGTTGTCAATAAGGAATTATTTACTAATTGTAATAGGAAAACAAAACGATGAATGAAAAAATATTATTTTGGATTGATTTTGGTTTTGTTCATTTTGGAATTGCAAATGCAATACAAAAAAAATTTGAGAGTGATTTATACGCTATTATAGATGTTAATGATAAAGCAAAAAAATTTTTTCAAATGCAAAAAATTGTAAATTTTCAAAAAACTTGGTATTATTTAGATCAAATAAAACCACCTTGGAAATCTCCCGACATTGAATATTTAAAAAATTTTGAAAAAAAATATGAAATAGATATTTGGAAAATAGCTTATGGTGATAGAGCATTTTTCAAATTTAATAAATTCTATAAGTTTTCACATGATGAAATTTTATCTATCATGGAAAGAGAGTGTAAGTTTTTTGAAAAAATACTTAGTGAATGTAATCCAAATTTTCTGATTTTATCTACCACTAATGCACATAATACATATTTACTTGAAAAATTGTGTAAAGCAAAAAAAATTCGTGTATTAATGTTAAGCGGAACTAGAGTAGGAAATAAACTTTTAATTTCTGAAGAATTTGACAAAATTGATAGTTCAGATAAGGAATCAACTGATTTTTCTGCAAGGAATACCGAGTACAATGACTTAAAAAAATATTTTCAAAAATTTGATACATCTAAAATAGTAAAAAAATCTCGTTCACAAGGATTTGAATCAAATTTATCCAGTAGATATAAAGCAATATTCAGATTCTTTTTTTCTCCAGTAACTGAAAGTTATAAAAATAGATTTTCATATTATGGTAGAACAAAACTTAAACTATTAAGCGAAAAAATCAAGAGGAGAATTTTATTAAAAACACGTCAATCATTTTTCAACAAAAATTGTTTAAAAAAAATTGATGATAAAACACCATTTGTCTATTTTCCAATGCACTTAGAACCGGAACGTGTATTGTTAATTGATACACCTTATTTTGATGATCAAATTTATGTCATTACTTGTATAGCTAAATCTCTTCCTGTAGGCTACAAGCTTTACGTAAAAGAGCATCCTTGGATGAAGATTGGTTCCTCTACGTCAGGACCTTGGAGACCCACTTCGTATTATAAACAAATTATTGCCCTTCCTAATGTAGAATTTTTACATCCTTCCTTGACTCGAGATCAGATTCTTCCTAAATGTTCGTTGGTAGTTACCATTGCAGGAACTACTGGAATAGAGGCATCATTATTTCATAAACCCACAATAGTCATAAAAGACAGTGATTATCCTTTAATTCCTTCAGTTCATAAATTGGACAAAATAGATGACCTTTCATTTCTTATTCGTAAACTAATATCTGAAAAACAAGATTATGATATTTCAAAATATCTTCAATTATATGATTCTAATACATTTGAAGCAGATTTAATACAAATTGGTACAGACTTTTCTTACAAATTTGGTTTCAAAGGTCCAAACATAGATGGTGAATTACCAAATCAAGGAGTAGAAGAATTTCTTTTAGAACATAAATCAGATTTTGATACTATTGCTAATGCTTATGTTAAAAAAATTAATAAAATAACAATTTCAAATGGTAGAACAAATTGAAGGAGAAACATTCTTTTTTAATTACTTAAAATTATGAAATATCATGTTTGAAGGCAAAAAAATACTGATCACAGTAGGTACAGGGTCATTAGGCCAAGCCTTGACAAAAAGACTTTTGTCATTAAAAGTGGATACAATTCGAATATTTAGTAGAAACGAAAGCAAACAAATTTCAATGGAATCTAAATTCCAAGATGATAGACTTCGATTTTTTATAGGTGATGTTAGAGACTATCAACGTCTTACTAGAGCTTTAGAAGATATTGACATTGTTTTTCATGCAGCTGCATTAAAACATGTTCCAATTATAGAGTATAATCCTTTTGAAGCTATAAAAACAAATGTTATAGGTTCTCAAAATGTTATTGATGCTTGTTTACATGAAAATGTAGAAAAAGCCATATGTATTGGAACTGATAAAGCAGTATCTCCTCTTAACACTTATGGAGCTACAAAACTTTTAATGGAAAAATTATTCGTTACAACAAGTAATTATTTGAATAAAAATAGGCATCCAACTCAGTTTATTGCAGTTAGATATGGAAATGTACTAGGAAGCAGTGGGTCTGTTGTTCCTAAATTTATTGAACAAATACAGTCTAAACAAAAAATAACCATCACCGATCCTAATATGACTCGTTTTAGTATTCTTATGGAGGAGGCATTAGATTTCATTTTAAAGGCTACATCTAGGGGAATAGGCTCTGAAATTTTTATTCCAAAACTTAAAGCATATTCAATAATGGATCTAAAACAAGCACTTAGCGAATCATTAGGGGTACAAGAAGAAGAAATTGTAGGAATAAGACCTGGTGAAAAATTACATGAAAGTTTGATTAATCATGAGGAAATAAAGTATGCCTGGGAATTTGAAGATATGTATATGATCATCAACCCACTTCTTCAAAGTAAAGTCAAAAAGCTATATTCTGGAGTAAAAAAATTAGATAATATTTCTGTATATTCATCTGATATCGTGGAAAAATATTCAATTGAAGAAATGAAAAAAATTATAGAAAAATCAGGATTATTGGACTTTAAAAAAGGAACATCATTATCAAAAAATTAGAATTTGAAATGAATAATTTTTTAGAAAACTATTTTGAAATTCTCATCTTAAAGGAAAATTCCTATTAGGAGTAATAATTTTTGCAAATCACCGAAGTAAATGTCCTTGTAACCGGTGTAGGAGGAGGTAGTTTAGGACGAGAAATAATGAAGGCCTTTAAAATGTCAGATCATAAATATAGAATAATTACAACTGACATGCTTGATAATAGTGTTGGTTTACATGAAACATCAAATAGTTATGTAATTCCTTCTGCTTCATCTGCAGACTATATTGATTCACTCTTAAAAATTTGTAAAAAAGAAAATGTTCATGCTATAGCTGCTGGTTCCGAACAAGAAATTGAAAAAATTTCAAAAAACATTTCAATATTTGAAGAAACTGGAATTAAAGTTCTATCAAATCCTTGGAAGGTTATTGAACGATGTAAAGATAAATTTAGTTTAACAAATTTTCTATCTAAAAAAAATATTTTATGTCCAAAATCTTTTCTATATCATGAAGAAACAGATGTAGATAAAGTTGAATCATTCCCAGTGATAATTAAACCTAGAACTGGTTCTGGTTCTAGAAATGTTTTCATTGCAAATGATAAACAAGAAGCAGTTTTTTTTGGAAATTATCTAATTAAATATGGTTTTGAACCTTTAATTCAAGAATATGTTGGAAGTCATGAAGAAGAATATACAATTGGAATACTTTATGCAGATGAAGGAAAGTTAGTTACATCTATTGCAATGAAAAGAATATTAGAAGGTGGTCTATCCACAAGACAAATTGTTCAAATTCCTAATACAAAAGAAAAATTTGTTGTATCTTCAGGAATTTCTCAAGGATTATTCGAAGATTTCAAAGAAATTAGAGATGCTGGAGTAAAAATTGCTAAATCTCTTGAGGCAAACGGTCCTATCAATATTCAATGTAGGAAAACTGATTTAGGAATTTTTCCTTTTGAAGTAAATCCAAGATTTTCAGGCACTACTGGCTCTAGGAGCCTAGTAGGCCATAACGAACCTGATATTCTTTGTCAATATCGTCTTTTCAATGAAATTCCAGAAAAAATAATTCATAAAAACGGTTATGTTGTAAAGGATTTTCATGAAAAATACATTTCATTTGATGATGCCAAAAAAATTCCAAGAATATGATACGCTTAGTTATTTTTGATTTTGATGATACTTTAACTGATAACAGGTTTCTAGATTATCAAGCATTTTTAATCCCATGTAAAAAATTAGGATTACCTATTCCAACTTTGCGCAAGGTTTCTACCTTACGGAAAAAAGGATGTCTTGCAAAAGATATAATGCTTATGTATCTAAAACCACAGAAAAAAGAACAATCAATTCATCAATTTCTTGAAAAAAGAAGTGAATATCTAAATAGTGAAAAATCATTAAACCATTTAAAATTAAAAAAAAATACTAAATCTTTATTATATTTTTTAAAAAGGAAAAAAATTACTTGTGTTTTATGTACTGCAAGGAAAAATAAAAAACATATTTTAAATTTTCTAAAAAAGAATGAGATCTTTTCTTATTTTTCAAAATTTTATTTTATGGAAGATTTAAAATTTTCAATTGATAATTTAACAGCATCAAATAGAGTTTTTATAAAAAATGTTTTAGTACAAAAAATTATTAAAAATGAAAAATTAAAACCTTCAGAAATGATTTTTGTAGGAAATTCTATTGATGATTTTATTACATCTAAGAATATGAAAATTCCTTTTATTTACTACCAGAATTCATATTTAGAAAAAAATACTTCAAAAAAAATAATTAAAGTTAAAAATATGAAAAATCTAAAAATTAAATTAAATTGTTATATAAAGAAGGAAAGTGAAAAAGCTATCAAATGAAAGATGAAGAACATGAAACAATTATTGATCCTGGAGGATTTATTACAATTAAAAATAAACCAACACTTGAAGAACTAACTAAATATTACAATGAACAATATTTTAGCGATGATAGTTTACGTCCGAAAAATTATCAAAAAAGTTATGATGAAAAAGAATTAGAACATATTAATCTCATAAACGATTTATGCTTATATTCACTTTCAAATGTACGACCTAAATGGAGAGNNAATAGGTGTTGGAGAGGGATTTACAATGTCTCGTGCAAAACAAAAAGGATGGAAAGTTACTGGAGTTGATTTTAGTAGTGACGGCATATCTAATTTTAATCCTCAACTTTTGAATGAGGTAAAAATTGGTAACGCTTTTGACTTTTTAGAAGATTTAGTTAAGCAGAACAAGAAATTTGATGTATGTATGATGAGATTTATGTTAGAGCATGTACTTGAACCTAAAAAATTGTTAGAAAATTTAAAATCTTTAATAAATGAGAATGGAATTATCGTAATTTCAATACCTAATGATTTTAGCATAATCCAAATGAAAGCTTTTGAATTAGGATATGTCAAGAAAAAATTTTGGGTAAAACCACCAGGTCATTTAAATTATTTTAACATAGATAATTTCAAAAAATTTATGACTAAAATGAATCTTCAAATTGCTGATTTATATTCATCATTTCCAATCGACTTCTTCATTTTTCATTCTGGTTCAAATTTTATCACTGATCAAAAAAATGGTAAACCTGCACATCGTGCTCGTGTAAATTTAGAACTTCTTATGGCAGAAAATGGAATCGAAAATTATTATAATTTATGTAAGGCATTTGCCACTTGTAAAATAGGTAGAACAATTACAGCTTTAATAGAATCTAAATGATGAAAAATAATATCAAATTAAAAACCGTAAGTAAATCTGATTATAGATTTCTTTACAATATATTAAATGAGAGAAAATCTATAGTAAACATTTCACACAAAAAAATGCCAACTTATAGACAACATATAGCTTTTGTGGCTTCAAAACCGTATACAAAATGGTACATCATTTATTTTAATTCACAAAAAGTAGGTTCCATTTATCTTTCTAAACAAAACGAAATAGGAATTTTTATCATCAAAACGATGGAAGGAAAAGGATTGGAACAAATTGCTTTAAAAATTTTAATGGATAAACATCCAAGAGATAGATATATTGCAAATTGCAATCCTAAGAATAAAGCATTGATACGTTTTTGGAAAAAAAATAAGTTTAAACTTGTACAATATTCCTACGAGTTGGTGGAGTAGCTATGAAATTCGATGATCCTTCTCATACTTTCATTATTGCAGAAGCAGGTTCTAATTGGAAAGCTGGGGAATATGAAGATGATTTAAACAGAGCAAAAGAACTGATTAAAATTGCATCAAAGTCAGGTGCAGATGCGGTAAAATTTCAAACATTTAAGCCTGAAACTGTTTTTGTACCTGAAGCTGGAAAAATAGATTATTTATCAAAAAAAGGAATAAACCAAAGCATTAATGATATTTTTGAAAATTTAGCCATGCCCTATGAAATGATTCCAGAATTGTCAAATTTTTGTAAGCAGGAAAATATTTTGTTCATGTCAACTTCGTTTTCAATTAATGATGCAAAACAGGTTGATCCCCATGTTCCCTTTCATAAAGTTGCATCTTTTGAAATCAATCATGTGCGCCTACTAGAATTTTTGGCTAAAACCCAAAAACCAATTATCATCTCAACAGGTGCAAGTACATACGATGAAATTGATTTTGCCGTTGATCTAGTAAAAAAAAATGGAAATGAAAACATTGCATTACTACAATGTACTTCAAAATATCCAGCCTTAATTGAAGAACTAAATCTCAGTGTTATTCCTAAAATGCAATCAAAATACAAAGTACCAGTTGGTTTTTCTGATCATAGTATGAATCCAATTATTGGACCAGTTTTAGCTGTTGGATTGGGTGCTACAATTATCGAAAAGCATTTTACTATAGATAGAAATCTTCCTGGACCTGATCATCCATCATCACTTATTCCTAATGAATTAGAATTAATGGTTCAATCAATAAGAAATGCAGATAAAGCAAAAGGAAATGGTGAAAAAATAATCTTGGATGTAGAACAAGAATTACATAACGCTGGTACTAGAGCTATTCAAGCGATCAAAAATATAACCAAAGGAGATACTCTAAGAGAAGGAATCAATTTTGAATTATTAAGACCAGGGAATAGAAGTAGAGGACTAGAACCTAGATTTCTAAATAAAGTGAATGGTAAAAAATCAACTAAAGATGTAGCTTTAGGCGATGGAATTACAGATTACGAATAATTTTTTCTAAAAATTACTCTGCAAATTTATTCGTAAATTTTATGATTTTTCCTATATCCGTTTCGGAAAGATTTGGATGTATGGGTATGGAAACTATCTGTTTTCCAGCTTTTTCGGTATTGGATAAATGCATTCTTTTTTTGTACATTGACATAGTATGAATTGGCCTATAATGAATTCCGGTTTCAATTCCAACATCATACATATTTTTTCTAAACTTATTTCGGTTTTTAGTTAAAATCCAATACATATGATATGAACAATCATCTGAATATGGCATTTTATTTTCTATTAAAATTTCTTTGACATATTTTTTAGCAATTTTTTTCCTAATTTTATTTAGTGAAATTAATTTTTTTAATTGTACTAAACCAATTGCAGCAGAAAATTCATTCATATAATAATTCCATCCCATTTCTTTTACATCATAGAAAGCTTCATTTCTATTAGTAATTCCACACCAACGACGAGATTTTAGTAAAGATTCAAATTTTTTATAACTAGGATGATTAAGTGAGATTAAACCTCCTGTTGGCATTGCAAGATTTTTTACAGGATGAAAACTAAAACAACATGCCATTCCATGTTTTCCAATTCGTTTTTTTCCATATCTTGTTCCTACTGCATGAGCTGCATCTTCAACTAAACTCAAATTATTATCCTTACAAATTTTGAGAATCTGATTTAGATTACATGGCATTCCAGCAAAATGCACTGGTAGAACGACTTTTGTTTTCTTTGTTATAGCTTTTTTAATTTTTTGTGGATCAACACACATTGTAATTGGATCAACATCTGCAAATACGGGAATTCCACCATTAATAACAACTGCATGAGCAGTAGAAACAAAGGTAAGCGAAGGAAGAATTACTTCTTTATTTTTGATATTTGTTAGGGATAAAGCTAAATTTAATGCAGATGTTCCATTATTTACTGCTATACAAGAATCTGAATTAACAAACTTTCTGAATTTTTCTTCAAATCTTGAGACGTTTCCTGTGCCAGCACCTGATGCCCAAAAGTGACTTTTAATCACTTTTGTAATAGCCTGAATTTCTTCTTTGCCAACTGAAGGATCAAATAGTTTTATTTTCATAGTCATATCTGATTTTATTCAATATGAAAATTGATACCTGATAAATTTACCGAAAACATTACGTTTTTTCTAATTATAATCAAAATAAACTATTTCTTTTCTAATAAATAACAAATTTTCTTAGTAATATAGAAATAGAATTTAAATTTCTAAATACAATAAAGTGAGTAATAATATTTTCATCCAGGCACGAATGGGATCCTCTCGCCTCCCTGGAAAGGTTCTAAAAAAAATTTGTAATAAAACTATTCTTGAATTAATCTATGAAAGATTGAAAAATATTTCACCCGTAGAAAAAATAATCCTAATTACTGGACCTCCTGAATTAAATAAACCCCTTATTGAAGAAGCTGCCAAACTAAATTTAGATTATTTTTGTGGAAGCGAAGAAAACATTCTTGATCGATTCTATAAAGCATCTGAAAAATTTCCATCTGATAATATTATTAGAGTCTTAGCTGATTGTCCACTTGTTGATTTTAAAATCATTAATGAAGCATTGAAAATTTTTGATAATAATTATGATATACTAAGTATAGCAAGAAAAAGAACATTTCCTCATGGTTTAGATTTTGAAATATTCAAAAAAAGTGCATTGAGAACTTTATGGAAGGATAAATTTAATGAAATAGGAAATCTCGAAATATTCTCTAAAACATTTATCAACCTAATTCAAATGCTTGAAGATAAAAAATTCAAAAATTATGATCTTACTAGTGAAAAGAATCTTTCTCATATAAGACTAACAGTAGATTTTCCAGAAGATTTTGAACTTGTTTCAAGAATTTATGAAAATCTTTATGAAAAAAACAATAAATTCACTTTAAAAGAAATATTAGAACTATTAAAACAAAAACCTGAACTTCTTGAGATAAATAAAAAACATGTAATTTATTAAAACAGTTTTTCAATATTGAATTAAAATCAATCATTCTGAAATGATTAATACTAGAAAATGTTAGAAGATACAAAATCTTATCAAATGGTGCACTTGAGGTGATAAAAAAATGAAAGTCAAAATTGGGAATAAACAAGTTGGAGAAAACGAACCTTGTTTCGTTTCTCTTGAACCCGGAGCCACATATACTAATTTTGAAGATGCGAAAGAAATGGTAAAATTAGTATCTGAATCTGGCGCTGACGCAATAAAATTCCAGACTTTTACTCCAGGTGATGCAGATAGGATAATGGGTAAAAAAGACATTACAGTAGATTTCAAAACGTCGTCAGGAAAAAATAAGGAATTAGTTTATGACGCTCTTAAGAGAAGAGAACTAACAGTTGAAGAATGGAAAGAACTTGTTAATTATGCTAAAAAATTGAATTTACTTTTCATTTCAGCTCCATATTTTCCAGAAACTGTAGAACTATTAGAAAAATTGCAAATTGATGCAATTAAAGTCAGTAAAGGAGATATTAATAATGTGATTCTAATTGATTTGATTGCAAAAACAAATTTGCCAGTAATTCTTGATGCAAGAGAAAAACTTGAGGATATTGAAAAAGCAATTTCAATTTGTGAAAAAAATGGAAATAAGAAAATTGTTATCATGCACTGTCCTTCTGGTTATCCTGCTGAAAGTAGTGGTGTTCATCTAAATGCAATTCGATATCTCAACAAAAAATTTGAGTACCCAATTGCATACGCTGATCATTCTCCTGGTGATTCAATGAATTATGCTGCAGTGGGAATGGGTGCAAAAATGTTGGAAAAAACTATTACTAAAAATAAAAATATTGAACAAGTTGAACATTTCATGTCTTTAGAATTAAATGAATTACAAATTTTTGTTAATAATATTAGAGAATTAGAAAAAGCTATGGGAGATCCAACAATATTGAATACATCCAGAGTTGAAGATACTGCTAGACGAAGTATTGTGGCAAAAAAATCTATTAAAAAAGGTGAAAAAATTACTTTAGACAATATTGATTTTAGACGTCATGGAAATGTTGGCATTTCATGTTCAGAAGGATTTGATGTTTTAAACAAAAATGCTCTTACTGACATTTCCGAGGGACAAATTTTGCAATGGGAAATGTTAGAATAAAATTATACAAAATTGCATTATAGATTTTTAAAATGACTTCAAACATAACAAAGGAAATTAAGGAATTTTCTGAGAACTATACAAATTTAGGAAAAATAAAATCCATAAAAATTTTAGAACCTGGAAATATTAACAGCATTAATTATGTAATTGCTACAAATAAACGAAAATATGTTGTAAGAAAAACACTTCATAATTACGATCCTAAAAAATTACTTCAGATGTGTAAAATTCTAAATTTTTTAAACAAAAATAAGATTAAAGTCCCACGCCCTATTAAAAATAAAAAAAATAGATATTTTGAGTTACCTCAAAAAGTCTATTTAACACAGTTTTATGAAGGAAAATTTTTCCAAGGTAAAAATATGGAGATAAAAGATATTGCAAAAAATTTGGCAATATTACATAAAAATCTTGAAAAAAATAAAATAAAATATAACTATAATCCTCACAGTCAATTTTTTAAAATATTAACTATCAAAGAACTAAAAAAAATTCTTAGAATAATTAAGAATAAAAAAAATATAGATTTTTTTGATAAAAAAATTTTAAAAAATTTTAATTATCTAATTAAACAATCAACTTTAGATTATGAAAATTCGTTCATCATAAAAAAATTAAATAGGAAAAAACAATTAATCCATGGTGATCTTCATCCAAAAAATGTGATTTTTTCAAATAATAAAGTAAAAGTTTTTCTTGACTTTAATTCTATGAGAAAGGGTTTAAAAATTGAAGATATTATGTTTTCTAGTTTTAGATTTGGATCTTTTTACAATTCTGACGCTAAAAAAATTTTTACTTCTATGGAAACATTTCTTCAAACATATCTATCATACAACAATTTAGATACTATCGAATTAAAAAATCACCAATATTTCCTTAAACACATGATATTATCTAGAATTTCATTTCTTCTTAAAAAAAGATATTTTCATAATTCTAATTCATGGAAAAAAGACTTATCAATGCATTTGAAATCGTTAAAAATTGCTGATAACATAAATCTCAATCAATAATTATTGTTAACTAGATTAATTTAGGAGCAAAAAAAATAATTCATAATTGAAAAAATTTTCATCAGAGCATAATAGAATTAAACAAAAATTTCATTTAATAAATAAAAAACATTGGAAATCTGATGAATTTGATGTACGATATTACCTTATTTTTCACCTAAAAGATGTTAAAAACAAATCAATTCTTGACATAGGAGGCAGTGAAGGCTTAATCTCTTCTGAATTTCATAAAAGTAATTTTAGAGTTATAATTGACACAAATTTTTCTTCGTTAAAAACATGTTTGACAAAAACTGATGATGAAATAAATCCTATATGTGCCTCAATGGTAAATCTTCCATTCAAAGATTCTTGTTTTGATCTTGTAATTCATTCCCATACAATTGCATTAGCAAAAGCTATGGATTTAAAAAATTTTGATTCTAGTTCTAAAAATCAAGGTTTTCCTATAGTAAATGAAACTCTATCTGATGCAAAAAGAGTATTAATAAAAAATGGAAACATGTATCTCACTACCGCTAATGCTGCCTATTATGGAGGAGGAAAATTTACTTTTGACGAATTATATCATGCGTTAAAAATTTTTGAAAAAGTAAAAATTATGTTTTATAACACATATCCAAAAAATGAAAAACGATTGTTTAGTCCATCTAATGTTTTTCCTAAAATAAAATCTAAATTTATCAATGAAGATAAAATTATTCTTGATTTAATGAAGAATGAATCAAACAATAATTTCAGTAAGTATTTTTTTTGTATTTGTTCTAAATTAAAGTAATAAAATTTGTGAACAAAAGGTAATATACACGCAAAAAATCTTTCATTATATTGATTACAAAAGAAATTGATTTAGTAATGGGTTTAGGAGAAATTGGAGGCCCAATATGCAAAGTACTTCAGAAAAGTGGTACTACTATAGGTTATGATGTAGATTCAAGAAAAATGAATTCTAAACAATATAATCAATACAAAGATAACCCAATCTCATTTCTGCATATTTGTATACCATTTACAAAAAAATTTGTTAGTACTGTAGTAAAAATTGCCAAGCAAAAAAAACCTAAAGCTTTGGTAATTCATAGTACTATAGAACCCTACACAACAGAACGAATTCAAAAAAAACTAACCATCCCAATTTTCTATAGTGCCACAAGAGGTGTTCATAGTAGAATGATAAATGATCTAAAAAAATACGTAAAATTTTATTCTGTGTATAATTGGGCTCCTAATGCAAAATGGGCAAGTAACATGTTTAACAAAAAAATGAAAAAAGCTGGAATAAAAACAAAAAAAATGTCATCTCCTTTAACATTAGAACTTGCAAAAATTATTGTTGACACATCATATTATGGATGGTTAATTAATTATGCACAATTAAGTAACATGATTGCTAATAAACATGGAATTGATTATGATGAGATGTGGACATTTTCGGATGAAATTCAAAAATATTTAGGAAATAGACCTAAAATGTATCCTGGGTTTATTGGTGGACATTGTGTAATTCCAAATTTGGACCTAATCAGAGAAAAATCACTATATGAAATAAATAAAATCAATAATTTGTATGCAAGAAAAGTCAAAAACTTAGAATCAATTAAGAAAAAATACAACAAATCAAAAATCTCTTCTTATGATTCGAGAAAAATCAAATGAATAAGGAAATCCCTATTCAGAATCCTTTTCCTGAAGCAAAAATTGCTATTCAAGCTGCACTTGAAGCAGGAAAAGTAGTGATGAAAGTATACAATCAAAAATTTACATCAACAACAAAAAATGATAATGAACCAATTACAGAAGCTGATATTAAAAGTAACGAACTTATTCAAAAGACAATTTCAAGTTGTGGCTATCCAATTCTTTCTGAAGAAAGTATTGATGATAAAAAAAGATTAGATTTTAACAGAATTTGGATAATTGATCCTTTAGATGGAACTAGTGATTTNNACCAATTCTTTCTGAAGAGAGTGAAGATAATAAAGTTAGATTAGATTCAAAAAAAATTTGGATTATAGATCCATTAGATGGAACTTCCGATTTTATAAAAAAAACTGGTGAGTTCACCATAATGATTTCTCTTTTAGATGGAAAACACCCAATATTAGGAATAATTTATTGGCCAACTAAAGATAAATTATTTTTTGCACAAAAAGATAATGGTGCATACAAACTTGATGATGGAATTTGGTCAAAATTATCTGTAAGTAACATTTCTGAATTATCTGAGTGTAAAGTTGTAGGAAGCAGATATCATATTTCTACAAATGAGAAAAAATTCCTTGAATTATTAAAAACTTCAAATTTTATATCAAAGGGGAGCTCATTAAAAGTTGCTGATATTTCGTCAGGTTTAGCTGAACTTTACTTTACTACTACAGATAAAATTAAACAATGGGATACTTGTGCTTCATATTGTTTAATTCATGAAGCAGGAGGAAAAATGAGTGATATGTATGGTAATGATTTAGAATACAATACAGAAAAATTAAATCATGAAAATGGATTACTTGTGTCTAATGGATTAATTCACGACAAAATTATTAAACTTTATAAAAATTTTTTAGAAGATAGATAAATCAAAAATATGTCAAATTAGATTTTTACTTTTTAAATAATCTAATATCTGGTTGACGCTATCTTCTAGAGAATTTTTTTCTGTCTCAATAACTAATTCAGGATTTTTTGGAACATCATATGGGTCGTCAATTCCAGTAAAACTCTTAATTTCATTATTTCTAGCCTTTTTGTACATGCCTTTTACATCACGATCTTCACAAATTTCAAGAGCACACTTTACATAAGTTTCAATAAAATTTTCGTTACCGATTATTTCTCTTGCTGATTTTCGATTTTCCTCATACGGGCTTATCAAAGAAACGCTTACTGGAACATTATGTTTTAAAAGAAGTTTTGCTAGATGTGCTACTTTTCTATTATGTTCATTTCTTCCCTCTTTTGAGAAATCTTTTGGTGATAACCATTCTCTAAGCTCATCTCCATCTAAAATTGCTAAATTTGGGATAGATTCTTGAAGTTTGCGCGCAATGGTTGTTTTACCTGAACA
>JABAOE010001595.1_pt1 | contig 22287 bp, 21 predicted proteins | sample 7062141 | NCBI WGS metagenome assembly JABAOE01 (sample SAMN14538627, study PRJNA623070) | marine sediment metagenome | biome: marine biome [ENVO:00000428]; feature: marine pelagic biome [ENVO:01000023]; material: deep marine sediment [ENVO:00002113] | place: India: Gulf of Khambhat ... | reverse complement strand
CAGATAATTTTTTATCCTTTAGGGATTTAACAACAAAATAATTTCCATTAATTTGGGTCAAGCCATCTTTAAGTTTATTCTCTGAATATTCATTCCTATTAATTAATTTATAAAAATATTCATTAAGAATATTATGGTCGGATGAAAGCTGAATATATTTTTTATTAGTTCCATTTCTTAAAATATCTTCAGGGAGGATGTTAGTTACATTGTGTTCAAGAAATTTACATATTTCATAATTCTTTAATGAAATATCGGAATTTGTATTTGAATTTGATAATGCTAGAAACCCAAATAAAATCAGAATCGAGATTAATATATTTTGTTTAGAGATTTTCATTTTTTCACTCCATATTTATACCTGTTATATTTAACATCTGAAGAGATGATAATTAATGTTGGAATATTAGGTGCGACCGGATATACGGGTGAGCAATTATTGAATTTGTTGATAAGTCACCCGAATGTAAATATTGTCTGGCTTACCTCACAAAAGTTCTCTGGAAAGAGAGTTCAGGATGTTTATCCACATTTAGGAAATTTTATTGATTTAATTTGCAATAATATCTCAAATCTCGATCAATTTATTGATGCCGATCTTGTATTTTCATGTCTACCTAATGGATCAGCAATGTTTACTTCCCAAAAATTTGTTAATAAGAATATAAAATTAATAGATCTCAGTCCTGATTTTAGATTACAAGATAAAAATTTATATAATAGATTTTATGGTTTTGATCATAATTGTCCTGAGCTATGTGATAGTTTCGTTTATGGACTGCCTGAACTTAATAAAGATAATATCAAAAATGCATCATTAATTGCGAATGCCGGATGTTATGCCACAGGGGTAATACTGGGATTAAAACCTGTTAAGAATTTAATTAATCATATAGACAGGATTATTGTTGATTTAAAATCCCCCGTTTCAGGCAGTGGAAGAGCTCCGCGTTTGGAAAGTCATTTTGTTGAAATGAATCAGAATATAAGAATTGACAGTTCTGGTGATAACATACAAAAATATGAAATTATGCAAGAATTGGAGTTTTTATCTAAAAGCGAAGATTTGATATTTATAACTAGTATTGCGCCTGTAAACAGGGGAATTTTATCGGTTTGCTATTTAAAACTGGATAAAAATATAGAATTAGGGGAAATAATAAGAGAGTATAAAAATTATTACAAAAATAGTCCCTTTATTAGGATTTATGAGAGGGATGTTCCTGAAATTAAATCGGTAAGGGGTTCAAATTTTTGCGATATTGGATTTATGAAGCAAGATAATGTTTTAATAATTGTTACGGCAATTGATAATCTGATTAAAGGTGCGTCAGGTCAGGCGATACAAAATATGAATATTATGTTCGGTTTAAATGATATGGTCGGGTTAGAAAACCTACCTTTTTTCCCTTAAATAAATGAACAATTATGTTGATATCCTTTATTCAAATCTAGAAAATAATTCTGAACATATAGCCATAGTTACTGAACAGCATAACTATACATTTAAACAGTTATGTGATTTTGTAGATAGTTATTCTTCGTATTTGCTTCAAAAGGAGATAAAACCGGGGGACAAAGTCTGTTTACATTTTCCAAATTCCATTGAATTAGCAGTGGGTCTATTCTCTTTAGCCAAGATAGGGGCTGTATCGGTTCCAATTAATAATAGTTTTAAGTCGAAAGAAATTAAACATTATGTAGATTTTTCGAAGCCAGAATTATTTATTACTGGTAAAAAAACAAGTTCTAAATTGAATGGGATTTTGGATAAATCAAAAATTGTAGAATTTGATATATTGAAATTTAATTCTGATTCTTATGAAAATATTAATCAAAAAAATACGAATATTCATGATAATGCTATTTACCTGTTTTCTACCGGATCAACCGGAAAACCAAAATGTGTTGCCAGAAGTCATAAAAACATGATTGCACTTGCTGATAACCATACAAGCTCAATTGACTGGGATGTTCGTGACAGAATTTTATTTGTAATTCCTATTTCACATACTTATGGTCTTGGTAATTTCATAAGCTCTATCAGAGCTGGTTGTACCTGTTATCTAATGGAGGAGTTTAATAGAAGAAAAACCATGAGGTGCTTAACCAAAAATAAAATTACTATTTTCCCTGCTGTCCCGTTTATGTTGGATATTTTAAGCAGATCGAGAGTATCTAATGATGATGACTTTTCTAAACTCAGGTACGTGATTTCTGCAGGGGCACCATTGAATATGAACACATTTTATTCTTTTTATAACACTTTTCATGTTTATCCAAGACAGTTATACGGATCATCTGAAACAGGGGTAATGGCTATTAACCTTCATGAAGATATTGAAAAATATAAAATGTCTGTTGGAAGACCTGTAAAAAATGTTGAAATAAAAATATTAGATGATTCTAATGAGGAATTGGGGAAAAATACACTCGGTGAAATTGTAGTTAAAAGCCCTTCAATGACAGATGAGTATGTTGATAGTCCCGTAGAAAGTGAAAAATCTTTTAGAAATGGTTTTTATCACACAGGTGATTTAGGAATGATTGATGAAGATGGATATATTTTTATCAAGGGAAGAAAAAAATTATTTATTAATATATCGGGGAATAAAGTTGATCCTTACGAAGTTGAAGATGTTATTGAAAGTCATCAAAACGTTCGTGAAGCAGTTGTGGTTGGAGTGATTAATGAGATGGGAAACGAAGTTGTGATGGTTGTAATTGTGGGTGAGAATATTTCCAGAAAAGAAATTGTTGATTATTGTAAGGATAAGATTTCTGATTATAAAATACCAAAAATAATTGAATTTAGATCTTCTTTACCAAAAAGTCCGACCGGAAAGGTGCTAAGGGACAAAATTAGAAGAAATGGATAGAAAATATTTAATTGAAAAATTAAGAAAATTAATTGTCAAAAAATTAGAACTGGATATTAATCCCGGGAATATTGAACCGGATGAGTCGCTTATAGAGCTTGGCTTAGGTGTTGATTCTGTTTCCACTTTAGAGTTCATTTTGGCTCTGGAAAATGAATTTGATGTAGAAATTGATGAATCAGATATAAACCTGGGAATTTTATCAACAGTTAATAATATCGCAAATTATATTAATGATCTAAAGAAAAGCTTTTAGTTAATACCTTCTTCATTATTTGTAGAAATAATAGTTATAGGTGAAAGATACGTTGAGGATATTTATTTATGTTGTTTGTATTTTAGTTGTGGGATTGCTTTTGATATTAAATCCCGAAAAAAAAGAAACTTGCAAGAATTTCGACGGCGAACCGTTGATCAGGGTCTTGAATGATAGTGTTAGATTTAATGTTTTGTTATCTACTGGTGATGCACCAACAGACAGTCCGAATTATAGATTTACCGGACTTGCGGACGGAATAGGGAGTTACAAGCTTGATGATGAGAATTCAATTATTATTGTTAATCATGAATTGGGCGGATTGCAGGGGGCTTTGAGAGCACATGGAACAAAAGGTGCATTTATTTCAAAGTGGACCTTTAATAGGAATTCAAAGAAGGTTATAAAAGGAGAGGACTTAATACAGAAGGTTAATACCTATAATCCGGATAATAAGATAAATACAAACAATTCAAATGTAATTCAAAGATTGTGTTCCGGAGATCTTCCATTGCAAAGCTCACTATTTTTTAAAGACGGTAGTGTGGAATATGGCACAAGAGAAAAAATATTTTTCAGCGGGGAAGAGTTGTCTACATTTAAATCTAACAGACATGGAAGAGCTTTTGCGCATGTTCTATCCGGTAATGAATACGCTGGTAAAAGTTTCGAACTGTCTTTGTTTGGTAAAATGGCTTTCGAAAATATAGTACTTAGTACATATCCGCAAAAGTTAACAATTGCTATGTTGCTTGATGATGCTACCAACTTTCACTATGACAAGCCGAAGAGTGCTGAAGAGCTATTGAATATTAAAAAGAATCCTCCAAGTGAACTATATGTGTATATAGGAGAAAAAAAAGTAAATGGTGACAATCCGATTGAAGATGGTGGTCTGTTGAACGGAAAACTTTATGGTGTTGCAATTGAGGGGGTGGTGAATGAAGACAGACAAAATGGTTTTGGAATTAATGAGTATTTAGGGAAAGCACGTTTTAAACTTGTTTCTCTTGGTGATTTGTCTTTGGATAAAGATGGAATGGATACTCAAAAAATAAGCATAGAAAGTGGGGTTACTCAATTCTTAAGGATTGAAGATGGTTCATGGAATCCCGTCCAGGGTTTAGAAAATGAGTTTTATTTTGTAACGACCGACTTTTTTGAGGGAAATACACGTTTATTTAGATTAAAATATGATGATATTCGAAGGCCGCATCTCGGTGGAAGTGTGGAAATTATAATAAACGGAAAAGATATGGGTTTGAAGATGCTTGATAATATAACAGTTGATCCATGGGGAAGGATTTTCATGCAGGAAGATCCGGGAAATAATAATCATTTGGCTAAAATATGGATGTATGATATTCAAAATAAAGAGCTAATGTTAATTGCAGAAGCAAATCCTGAGTATTTTTCTACTAATAGACCAAAGTTTTTAACAATTGATGAAGAAACCTCAGGAATAGTCCATGCTTTCGATTCAATTGGGGAAGGGTGGTATTTATTTAGTGTTCAGGCACACAAGTGCCATCCGGATAACACTATTGTTGAAAATGGACAATTAATTGCAATCCACGTACCTAAAGTTATAAATTAAGATTTTAAGTCAAGACAAAAATAAAATTACTCCGATTTATCAAAACCCTTTTCTTCAAGGTATTTTTCTATTGAACTTACAAATTCACTTCTAATGAGTTTAGATGCTTTGCTGATAGGTTCCAACACCATCTTCTCATAAACTTCTTCGGCTGTTTTTTCCAGTGTTTCGTCGCCAGTTGTTCTTGCCATCCTTAGCATTGCAATTGAGTTGTAAAAAATTGCTTTAAAAAGAGCTTTTCTTGCATTATTAAAGTTAAAATTTTCTAATTCTTGCTGTGCTTCGAGCATTGAATAGAATCCAACACCACAAAAAAGAGTTAATAATTTTTTAGCTTCTTTTGATGACATACCCTGGATCATGTATACAAGAGGAGCTTCAACAATCGATTCAAGTTCCTTTTCTTTCCCACCAATCATTTGGGCTAGTTGTTTGACTTTTTCATCATCGGCTTCATCAAAAAGATCTGTAAGAGCATTTTTTACATACATAATAGCAAAACTGTCTCTAATTTCTTCAAGACTAAGCCCTTCGGATTTTAAAGCTTTCACATGAGCCAATTTTTCGATAGTATTATCCGCATAAAATAGTTGAGTACCTTTTCCTTCCTTTTTTTTCTTACGAACGGGTTTAGGCAGGAGTCCCAAATTAATATATTTTTTAATTGTATTTTCAGGTTTATCCCCAAGTTCTATATTTCTTTCTTCAGCAATTTTTAGTATGTTCTGTAATGTTAATTCATTCATGATTTAAACCTCTGTAACTGAACATAACATATTTTAATAAATTGTGGATACATTAAAAGGTATATTTGTTAATGGTAGAAAAATATTGATTTTATATCTTAATTGAATTTATATATTAAAGTATGCCCTTTAGCACATTAATTGTTTATCAACCATTAGAATCATTTGGTGAAGATTTAGAATATTGGAAAAAATATGTGGAATTCTACGAAAATTATTGGGGCGGTCCGACTTCACCTTTTGGAATGTGGTTTGGTAATGAATACAACTCATTTAAAAAAGCATTATCTGACCATATCGGGATAGATGTAGATAAAATTTCTGATTGTCTTTTTATGAAAAATGAAAATAATAATTATTTTGTTGCACCTATAAACGATTCATCAAATTTGTTTTCTTCTGAAAATATAGTTCCACTTGAATGGTTTATATTGTTTTCTGAAGACGAAAGAAAAAATTTTTTCTCTCACTGGGGTTTTAATTCAATACATTACGATACCACACTGTCTTTGTCTGCTAAGCGAATAGAAAATTGTAATAAAATAATTAGTGATAATAAACTAATGGAATTGTTGGGAAACAATCCCCTTAAACCATTTTTGTCTGATCTGAGTTCGAGTCTTGTAAATTTAGATAACTGGATGAATCAGTTTAATTCGGATAGCAATCTGATTCTTAATTATGGTGATATCTGTACTTATATACAACCTCAGACTTTAAAGTATGAAAATAGTGTCAATGATTTATATACTATTATTGAATTAATAAAAAACAAAAAATTTAATGAGGCTGAACTGAATTTGAAAATATTTTTTCAAAAATGGGACGATATAAGAAATAAATGCATGGGGAATGTGGATAATGTCACAATTCAATAAAAAAATTGCATCCTTTTTAGTATATTATTCGTATATATAATAAACACTCATTTTTTTTCGATAATTTCTCTTAAAATTGAATATTTTAAAAATTATTTGAAACAAATGGGGATTTTAAGAGTTTAATTAAGTAAGTTACTTAAAAAATTAATATATGAATCTAATTTATTAAGTATAACATCTTACTTTTTAGGAGGTTTTTTATGGGAAAGGAACTAGCATATGATCAATTGTACGATGAATTTAATTCTGAAGAAGTAAAAGTAACTAGTGATAGTGAAAATACATTTTCTTTCGATGAAACTGAATATTCGGTCCCAAACACTGAAAATTCTCAGGAAATTAATCCAGATCTTCGTTTAATTAATTCGTATTTTAAGGATGTTGCTCAAGAATCGTTATTAACAGCGAAAGATGAGATAAAAATTTCTGCACAAATTGCAAATTGTGAAAAATATATAAAGTCGGTGAGGTCTAATTTAAAACTTTTGCTTAATACTCATGTGCCAAAAAATAATGAATTGTTATTAAGTTTTTTACAGAATTATTCTAATAAATTTGAAGATACGGAAATTTTATCGAATAAAGAAATAGAAATACTTAAAAATATTAACGTTCTTATAGCTTATTTAAATAAATATAATGAGTTAAGAAATAAATTTGTTAAATGCAATCTTAGGTTGGTTGCAAGTATGGCCAAACGTTATCTTGGCAGAGGTGTTTCATTCATGGATTTAATTCAGGAAGGAAACATCGGATTGATAAAAGCTGTCGAGAAGTTTGATTATTCAAAGGGATACAGATTCTCTACATATGCTTGCTGGTGGATAAATCAGTCTATGACCAGAGGGATATACAGCCAAACCAGGACTTGTAAAGGTTCCGGCATATATTCTAGAGCAGTCTTCGAAAGTTAGGGAATTAAGGAAAAAACTTCTAAAGGATTATGGAAGAGAGCCACTTGCTGAAGAAATTGCAAAAGAAGGGGATTTTGCTCTAGAAAGTGTAAAAAGGATTTTAGATGCAAATAATAAAACCGTTACACTAGATTCGCCTGTTTGGGACGGAGATAATGCAACATTTCTAGATTTTGTTGCTGATGAAAAAATGGTTTCAGCTGATTCTGTATTAGCAGGTCTTTCCATTCCAAAGAATCTGGATGACGCTCTTTTAAAGTTGAAGCCCAGAGAGAGAGAAGTTTTGAAAATGAGGTTCGGAATTGGTTATGAAGATGCTCTAACATTAGATGAAATAGGAAAGAAATTTAGTTTAACAAGAGAAAGGATAAGACAGATTGAGAAAAAGGCTTTATTAAGGTTAAGAAAATCAAGGTCTGCTCCTGTTCTTAAAAGTTTAATGGAAGCTTCTGTATAAGTTTTCTTTAGTTTTTATTTATATAATATTAATAATCGGGGAGTGGCGCCGCTTCCCGATTTTTTTTTGCTAGTTGTACTGATTTAATAACTATATAAAAACATATTTTGATCTTTTTCGATCTAAACCCCCACTTCATCTTATTTTTGATATATTAAAGAAGTGGTTTTTCAAAATAATATTCCAAATAATAAAATATAAAACTAAAATTAAATAAGAATTGTAGTCTTATAGTTTATGTATATTTTTGATTTTATTTCGTTGCTTTAATTCAATGTCTAGAAAATTTGTAAATAAGGATATTTCTAAAATTTTAAGAATACTCCGTAAGGAATATAAAAACTGGGATGTTCCTATAGTTACATTCATGGCTGTATCCACGGGAAGTCCGTTCAAAGTGTTAATATCAACAATACTCAGTTTAAGAACCAAGGATGAAACAACGGCCGAGGCATGTCATAGACTGTTTAGTAAAGCTGAAACTCCCAAAGATATGCTTAAGTTAAAAGCCGGGGAAATTGAAAAATTGATTTATCCGGTTGGTTTTTACAGGGTTAAAGCTAGAAATATAAAAAGTGTATGCAAGAGACTTGTTAATAAATATGATTCAAAAGTTCCAGAAGATCTGGATGAATTATTGAAGTTTGAAGGTGTTGGAAGAAAGACCGCAAATTTAGTTATTACTATGGGTTTTGCTAAGCCGGGTATTTGCGTTGATATTCATGTACACAGAATTTCAAACCGTCTCGGATATATATCAACACAAACACCTTTGCAAACGGAAATGGTTTTAAGGGAAAAGCTGCCAAGAAAATACTGGATTGAATACAATTCCATATTAGTTTCCTTTGGTCAAAAACTTTGCAGGCCGGTATCACCATTTTGTAGCAAGTGTCCTGTAATAAAATACTGTTTGAGAGTTGGTGTGAGAAGAAATAGATAATTATTTTAATAGTTTGACTATATTTCCAATATAAATATAATTGATGTTTAATAATTTTATTTTATCTGTATCTAGAGGATCAACCCTTTGTCTCAAACTATAATCTTTTATATTTTTGCAATATTAGCAGTTGCGGGATCAATAATTGTTGTAAGTCATAAAAATCCTGTTACAAGCGCTATATCATTGGTTTTAACACTTTTTTCCACTGCTGTTTTGTTTGTTCTTTTAAATGCACATTTTATAGCTGCAATTCAGGTGCTTGTTTATGCTGGTGCAATAATGGTTTTGTTTTTATTTACCGTTATGTTTTTAAACATAAGAGAAAGCGATCTCAGCTTTGATACACAAAATATTCCCAAAAAACTAACATTTTTATTCATTTTTGTTGTTGTTATCGGATTATTTGCTTCAAAATTATTCCTACATACCAAGTTGTTTTCTAAGTTGGATAATCCACAGAGCTTTGGAACTGTGAAGGAAGTAGGAAAACTTCTTTTCACAAAATATTTATTACCATTTGAACTTACATCTATATTAATTGTAGTTGCGATTGTCGGGGTTGTGGTGATTGCAAAGGTCAGGAGTAGTTAATTGGATATTTCAATTTCACATTACATTATTCTAAGCGCGGTAATTTTTTCAATCGGTATTTACGGAATTATAACAAGAAGAAATATACTTATTGTTTTAATGTGTCTAGAGTTAATGCTTAATTCCTGTAACATTGCGTTCATTGCATTTTCCAAGTTTTATGCTGATATGACAGGACACGTATTCATGCTCATGAACTTAACTGTTGCTGCAGCCGAAGTTGCTATTGGTCTTGCTTTTGTTGTTGCAATTTATAAACAAAAAGAAAGTCTAGATATAGATTTGCTTAAGATACTTAAAGGATAACAGGTTTACGGAGGATTCCAGATGTTGGCTTTAATAGTTTTTGTTCCATTGATAGGCTCTTTGATTAATGGAATTTTCTATGCAACCGGTTTATCTAAAAAGCTTACGGGAAAAGAAGACAATAAAGATGTAATAAGTTTTATAGCCTGTGTTTCCGTATTCATTTCTGCTATTCTTTCCACTTATCTTTTTTTAACGCTTTTAAAAACTGATCCATCCGAGAGATTAGTAGTTAGCGAACTTTTTACATGGATTCCATCGGGTGATTTGAATATTAAATTTGAATTTCTTTTCGATTCGCTATCGGCTGTGATGGCTCTTGTAGTCTCATGGGTAGGATTTCTTATACACGTATATTCAATAGGGTATATGCATCATGATAAGTCTTACGCCCGTTATTTTACTTACCTTAATGTTTTTATTTTCTTTATGCTTGTTTTAATCCTGGGCAATAATTTCACAATGATGTTTGTTGGTTGGGAAGGTGTTGGTTTAGCATCTTATCTGTTAATCGGGTTTTGGTATGGTGATTCACTAAAAGCGTATGCCGGCAGAAAAGCATTTATTGTAAACAGGATTGGAGATTTCGGATTCATTTTAGGAATTTTTCTTATATTTACTGTTTTTGGTTCTTTGAATTACCAGGATGTATTTGGTAAGCTGGCTGATCCAGTATTTGTTGGTGGTGTATCTGCTGCTGTTATAAGTGCGATAGCTATTTTACTTTTTGTGGGTGCTATCGGTAAGTCTGCTCAGTTTCCTTTATATGTTTGGCTTCCTGATGCTATGGCCGGTCCTACAGCAGTGAGTGCGTTAATACATGCTGCAACGATGGTTACTGCAGGGGTGTATATGGTTAGCAGATGCAGTTTAATTTTTAATTTAAGCCCGTTAGCATTAAATATTGTTTTGGTGGTTGCCACATTCACTGCATTTTTAGCTGCAACCATAGCATTAACTCAAAATGATATTAAAAAAGTGTTGGCATATTCTACAGTCAGCCAACTTGGATACATGTTTATGGCTGCGGGTGTCGGTGCTTATATCTTTGCAATTTTTCATGTTGTAACCCACGCTTTTTTTAAAGCACTTTTGTTTTTGGGATCCGGAAGTGTTATACATGCAATGTCCGATGATCAGGACATAAGAAACATGGGTGGTCTAAGAAAAATGATTCCAAAAACCGCTATAACTTTTCTGGTCGGAACACTCGCAATTGCTGGTTTTCCACTTCTTTCAGGATTTTTTAGTAAGGATGAAATTTTAACTGCCGTTTATTCAAGCGGACACACATTTTTCTGGGCTATTGGTTTGATAACAGCGGTCTTAACAGCATTTTATATGACAAGGTTATATATTCTTACTTTTGAAGGAAAACCGAGAATGTCTGAAGAGGTAAAAAGATATATTCATGAATCACCATCCACGATGACGATTCCCTTAATTGTACTTGCTGTGTTGTCAATTATTGGTGGATTGCTTGGTGTTCCTCATTTTATGAGTGAGGCTATTGGTTTGCATCTGCCTAATTTTATTGAAGAATTCCTAGGCAGTTCTGTTCATACCATGCATCATGAAGCTCATCATGGATTAGGGCATTGGACATTGGTTGGCCTGTCTGTTTTAGCGGCTTTTCTGGGAATAGGTTTAGGAGTCTATCAGTTTATGATTAAGCCTGGTTTAATGGCAAAGAAAATTGAAAAAGGCAATATAAGCAAAGGCTTATATTCCGGATCATTAAATAAATGGTATGTTGATGAGTTCTATAATGATGTTTTTGTTCAACCTTTTAATTCCTTTTCTGAATATTTTGCAAAGTTTGATTTATCTATAATTGATGGCGCATTAAACGGCTTAAGTGACTTGGTGAAGAAATGTTCGGCATACCTGAGCTCACTTCAATCCGGATTATTAAGGTATTATGCCGCAGTTATGGTTTTTGGGGTTGTGATTATAATAGCAATTATGTTTTTTTAATCATTCTTAACAAACTTTTCTTAACCGGATTATTCAAATTAACAGGAAATTATTCTTAATCTTGATGGAAAATTTTATCTCCCATCGTAGCAAAATATGCGTATAATTATGATGTTGATATCAATATAAATACTTAACGAAGACTTTAGCTCCCGGAATTTATATGATTAAGAACCATGTAATTATATTTTTACTCTTAGTTAGTTTTCTTTTAGCTTCATGTTCTTACCATGAATCACTTTCTAATCAGGCAGTAAACTTCAATAAAGGTTTGGAGAAATCGGAGAATAAAGTACTTCTTATAAATATAATCAGGGCTAAAGAAGAAAATCCCAGATATTTTTCTACGGTCACAAACTCAACTTCAAGATTTTCAGGCACGTTTAATCCAATCCTGGGTATTAGCATACCAACTCCTTTTGATTCGGATGACGAAAATATACGATTAGATTCAAGGTTGAATACCACTATAAATACTGGTTTTAATTCAGCTTCAATAGTTAATTTAAATACACGTCAATTTAAACTTGGACTCCAGAATACAGTTAATCTCGATATTGTCGAATATTTTATAAACAGAGGTTTTTCAATTGAGTTTTTACTTTCAATCTTTACCAGAAAGATAGAAATAAAGGATGGTCTTAATGTTAAAAGTTTGTACAACAGACCAGATGAAGATTTTTCAGAAGTAAATGATTTTTTGGAATTTGTAAAAATAATTAAAAGAATGGAGGTTGAACATCAGACAAACGATATACTTTTTGGAACACCTATAGATAAGGATTCAATGACAAATGACAGATTGCTTCAGTTAATGAAGAGGGCCAAGGAAAACAGACTTAATTTAGTTTATGATGAGAAATCAAATCAATATAAGTTAATAAGAAAAAGGGTTTCAAAAAAATTAAAGATATATGCTGATAAGAAATTGTTGGAAGCTTATTTTAGTGATATACAATACAATTCTAAGTTAATAGAAAATTCCGAAGTCGAGTTAAAAGGTTCGCTTCTTGATGACAAACTTGAAGTTTCTCCAAAAGGACCCAATGGTGATGTAAGTCTTGAACCGAGTATAGTGTTTAATCTCAGATCTCCCGAAGGAATTATCTCTTACTTGGGAGAGATAGTCCGTTATCAAAATAATTCTGCTATTGAAATGAAGCCTTTAAACTGGAGAGATGATAAAGTTTTTTTATTTGTTGTAGATAAATCAAAGAAAAAAGTTAATGATGCATATGTTAGTGTTGAATACCGCGACAATTGGTATTCTGTAAAAAGCCAGAAAAAGTACAAACCCGCAGACTCCGATATTTATTATGAACACAAATCAAATACCGTATTTTCAGTTATTCAGCAGATAATTGATTTAAATACAAACAGGGATGATTTAAAAGTTTCTAACGTAATAACTACGATTCCAGCTTTATAGTTTAAAATTGAATATAAAAAAAGGGATACAATCTTTATGCATCCCTTTTTTAGCTTTTAATACTATCAAACTTAATGTACTAATACGAATTTAAACATCAAAATACAACAAAAATTCATATGGAACAGGTCTGAGTTTAATAGGATTAATTTCTTCATCTGTTTTGTATTCAATCCATGTTTGAATCACATCTTCAGTAAAAACATCACCTTTAAGCAGAAACTCGTGATCGTCTTCAAGAGCTTGAACAGCTTCTTCAAGTGAAGATGGAACAAATGGAATTTCCGCTAATTCTTCAGGTCCAAGAGAATAAATGTCTTTATCTAATGGGTCACCTGGATTAATTTTGTTTTGAATTCCGTCGAGACCAGCCATCAACATTGCGGAAAATGTTAAATAGCCGTTACATGACGGATCTGGAAATCTTGTTTCAAGTCTTTTAGCCTTCGGACTTGGTGAGTACATCGGAATTCTAACCGCTGCACTTCTGTTTCTCGCTGAATAGGCAAGGTTTACAGGAGCTTCAAAACCGGGAACTAATCTTCTGTATGAATTAGTGGTCGGGTTGCTAAATGCACAGATAGCTCTAGCGTGTTTTAATATTCCACCAATATAATGCATAGCTAAATCACTCATTCCTGCATAACCTTTACCGGCAAACAATGGTTTTCCGGCTTTCCAAAGCGATTGGTGAATATGCATACCAGAACCATTATCATCAAACAGCGGTTTAGGCATAAACGTAACTGTTTTCCCGTGCGCTCTGGCTACATTTTTGATTACATATTTGTACCACATCATTTGATCGCCCATGTCCAGAAGCGATGCATAACGCATATCAATCTCGGCCTGTCCGCCTGTAGCAACTTCGTGGTGATGAGCTTCAATATGGACGCCCAAATTCTCCAATATTGTAACCATTTCTGATCTTATATCGTGCATGCTATCTGCAGGTGGAGTTGGGAAATAACCTTCTTTATGTCTAGGTTTGTAACCGAGATTTGGAAATTCTTCTCTTCCCGAATTCCATGTACCTTCTACTGAATCTACAAAATAGTAGCCCGAATTGGATGTTTGATCATATCTTACATCATCAAAAATAAAAAATTCCAACTCCGGTCCAAAATAAGCGGTGTCTGCCACTTTTGTACCTTTCATATAAGAAATGGCTTTCTTTGCTATATTTCTTGGATCACGGCTGTAAGATTCTCTTGTAATAGGATCTTCAATATCACAAATAAGAGATACTGTTGGTGCTGCCATGAATGGATCAATTCTTGCTGTGCTTGGATCTGGTATTATTAACATATCACTAGCATGAATTGACTGCCAACCTCTTATACTTGAACCATCAAAACCTAAACCTTCATCAAATACAGATTTGTCAAATTCATTTGCCGGAACTGTAAAATGCTGCCACATACCTACAAAATCCAAAAACCTGAAATCTACAAATTCAACCTCATTATCTTTCATATATTTCATAACTTCGGTTGATTTTTGAGGGAACCCTGACCCTTTTGTCTTTTTTGGTGGCATGATATTTCCTCCTTTAAGATTAAAATGCGAATCTGCAATTATATTGCATCTTCTCCTCTTTCACCAGTTCTAATTCTAATAACTTCTTCCATAGGGAAAATAAAGATTTTACCATCACCTATTTTACCGGTTTTGGCGCTTTCAGTAACTGCATCAACAACCTTAACGACCATATCATCTGCAATTACTATCTCCAGTTTTATTTTCGGTAAGAAATCTATAACATACTCGGCACCTCTATAAAGTTCAGTGTGTCCTTTTTGTCTACCGAAACCTTTGACTTCCGTAACAGTCAGACCCTGAATACCTATTTCTTTTAGTGCTTCTTTTACATCCTCTAACTTGAACGGTTTGATAATTGCTTCTATCTTTTTCATGATAATAGAATCCTCCTATCATGCACTATAATTTGTTGTTGTCATAATATATTGGCAAGGAACATACCATTTGCTCAATTACTATAACAATTTATGTTAAAAAAAAACATTATAATTAATTATTAAAAAAAATAAAATTTTAAATTTGTCATAACGTCTGGAAATCATTAATATTTTTTTATTGTTTTTGTTGACCTATATTTTTTGTTAAATATTTTTAGATTTTCCGGATCAAAATATATTTTTTGTTAAATAAATTATGTTTTAAAAATTATGCACATTTATTAGGCACATAATAATAAAAATTAAACATATAATTATTAATTTCAAGTTGGGTATTATTTGAAATTAAAGTCTCAAAATGATAATTTTACAAAATGATTGAAGAAAAACTTCAATATAAATTTAAAGATAATAACCTTTTAAAAACCGCACTTACTCACAGCTCGTATGCAAACGAGTATTCAGTTGAAAGCAATGAAAGACTGGAATTCCTTGGGGATTCCATATTGGGGTGCGTTGTATCAAAAATATTATACCAAAAATTTCCCGATTCATCAGAAGGTGAACTATCTAAAATCAAGGGAGCTATTGTCAGCAGATCAAACTTTGCCAAATACGCACTGGATCTTAAATTAAATGAACAGATCTTGTTAGGAAAGGGTGAAGAAAGTACAGGGGGAAAGGAAAGAGACTCAAATTTGTCTGGAGCGTTCGAAGCAGTTATTGGTGCTATATATTTGGATGCAGGGTATAGAAAAAGCTATCAGATAATTTCAAAACTTGTAAAGAGCACAATTAGTAACAAAGAATTTTTCTCTGATAATAAAACAAAACTTCAGGAGATTACTCAGAAAAAGTTTAAACAAATTCCAAAATATAATATTATAAGGGAAGAGGGGCCTCCACATAATAAAATCTTTTTTGTAGAAGTAAAAGTGTCTTCGGAAATCCTGGGTAATGGAATCGGGAAAAATAAAAAAGAAGCCGAGCAGTCTGCTGCCAAAGAAGCATTGAACAGGCTAAGCATGTAAACATCAATTAGCGTTTATTTCAAGTTCTGTAATTTTTTTTGAAAGAGTGTTTCTATTAATACCAAGGATGGAAGCAGCCTTTTTTTTGTTTCCATTAACTTTGCTTAAGATTAATTCGATTAACTGTTTTTCAAACCTGTTTATTATCTTATGGTAGATATCAGAGGATGTTTCATCAACATCTTCAAGCATTTTGGATATCTGATCCTTTATGTTTTCATCTATTTCGTTTTTTCCAGTTTCGTCGATAATCAGATTTTGAGTTTTGATTTCATTCTCAACAATATCAGCTTTGATTATATTATCAGGGGATAATAGTAATAATTTTTTTATTATATTTTCAAGTTCTCTTACATTTCCAGGCCAGTTGTAGTTTTTTAACAATTCTTTTGCTTCATCTGAGAATAGTTTTCTTTCTATATTCAATTCCTTCGTATATTTATTAATAAAATGGTCAATTAATAATTGTATATCTTCTTTTCTGCTTCTAAGAGGCGGTAAACTAATAGTTATTGCGTTTAGCCTGTAAAGCAGATCTCCCCTGAATTTTTCATTTTTAACTTCATTTCTCAAGTCTTTGTTGGTTGAGGCAATAATTCTCACATCAATGTCAATGGGTTTCTCACTTCCCAATCTGTATATTTTTTTTTCTTCCAAAACCCTTAATAATTTAGATTGAAGATCAATTGAAAGTTCCCCAATTTCATCTATCTGAAGGGTTCCACCATCGGCCTCTTCGAACCTCCCAATCTTTGAATTTACAGCACCGGTAAAAGCTCCTTTTTCATATCCAAACAACTCACTTTCTATCAGCTCTTTTGGTATTGCAGCAATATTTATTGATACTAACTTGTTGTTTTTTCTTAAACTGTTTGAATGCAAGGCTTTGGCTATAAGTTCCTTGCCGGTTCCACTTTCTCCTGTAACCAATACCGTGATGTCCTTGCTCGCAACTCGACCGATGATTTTATAAATGTCCAGCATTTTTTTTGAGCTTCCAACAATTTCATCAAGTTTTATTAGTTCGGATGTAGTATCCAATTTAATATCTGACTTTTTTAAACTTTCATAATTATCTATGGCTTTCGATGCAAGTTCTTTAACCTCATCAAGATCAAATGGTTTAATTATATAATCGTAGGCTCCTAACTGAATTGCGTCAATTGCATTACTTACAGTATTTTGAGCGGTAATAAATATAATAGGAGAGTTGATATTGTTTTCTCTTAATTCGTGAAGAACTTCAAATCCGGTAACGTCCGGCATATTTATGTCTAATAATATCAGTGAGAAATTGTTCTTAGACGCTTTTTCAATAGCATCTACTCCATTTTCACTATATTCGACTTTAAAGCCTGATTTCTCAAGTGATGTTCCGAGAACCCATCTTATGCTCTCTTCATCATCAACGATTAGGATGTTTTTATTCATATTTCTTTTTTATTATATAGATGTTCCGTATAATGTCATTCATTTTTTATTCAATTTAGAAAATATTAACATTTTAATTAACAGGCAAATGTATCTTGAATTTAGTGCCCTTTTTAATTTCACTTTCAACCATAATAACTCCCCCATGTTTTGCAATAATCTGATTGGATATAAACAGTCCCAAGCCACTTCCCCCTTTTTTGTTTGAGAAAAATGGTGTAAATATTTTTTTTAAATTCTTTCTCTGGATACCTTGGCCATTATCTTTAATTGTAATTTCTATATTGTTTTTAGATTTTATTTTATAGTCCGTTACCCATTTGGTTTTTATCTCTATGGACCCTTCTTTGCCTATTGAGTCAATTGCATTTTTTATAATATTTATAAAGACCTGTTTAAGAGAAGTTTGGTCACCTGATACCGGTGGAATAGTAATATCAAATTTAGTATCAAAATTGATATAATCATGAAGATTGGATTCAAGAAATATTATATCAAGCAGGATTTCGTGAATATTTACCGGTTCAAAGGATTCCCTTTCAAAACTGTCTAATCGTCTTAATCTATCAATCAAACTTTTTAATCTGTCAACTTCTTTAATTATTATATCGGAGCATTTGTTTACTTCTTCCGATGATAATTTGCTTGATAACAATTGTGCTGCTCCCTTGATTCCACTGAGTGGATTATTTAACTCATGAGCCATGCCTCTTAACATGTATTCATAGTTTTCTTCCATTTTTTCATTGCCTTGTATTTTTGATAATAGATTCATTTTTTCTTTGTCTTTTATTTGCAAGATCAGACCATCAATTTCACCATTGTGTTTATATATCGGGGAACCAATGCATTCTATAAGAATTGTTGAGTTAAGAGGTGTTCTGTAGGTTATTTCATCCTCATGGATAATTCTTTGATTTTTAATTACAGCTTTGCTCAGATTTGTTATTTCTTTTGGGAAGTATTTCGAAAGAGGATTTCCGGAAGCTTTGGATCTGGAAATATTAAGGATGTTTTCAGACGATTCATTGATAGAAATAATAGCTAAATTTTTATCTGTTATTATAATTCCATCGGGTATCGAATCGAATATTTCTTCAAACGGGATATCTTTCAGTATTTTTTTTTTAGCCAATTTTCCAATACTTCTTGTAGATTCCTACGCTGCAAAAAAAAATAATGTTATAAATCTTCAATTCTTATAAAGATTGTGTTCGATTTTTGCAGTTTTGAATTTTTTATTTCTTTAATTGCATTTAATAAATTTTCTTCAATAACTTCATGTGTCATCATTATTACAGGCACTTCCCCTCCATTATCTTCCCTGCCTTTCTGGATCACCGATTCGATACTTATATTGTTGTTGCCAAGGATGCTTGTTATTTCCCCTAATGTGCCAGGCTGGTCTTCAACTTGAAATCTTAGATAATATTTATTAACGGATTTTTTAATGTCTAATAAGGAAATTTCATTCTCCTTTGAATAAAACTTAGGCAAGCTGTCTCTAGATTTGCCTGAGAGGTTTTTTGATATTGAAACTATATCACTGACAACAGCACTTGCAGTTGGCATCATGCCTGCACCCATTCCATATAACATTGAAGGTCCTACTGCATCTCCTACAACATATATGGCATTAAATGCATCTTTTACATCAGCAAGCTGTGTTTGTTTCCTCACAAGGCATGGATAAACTCCTGCCTGAAGGCCCTGTTTAAATGATTTAACTATAGCAAGCAGCTTTATTTTGTATCCAAGCTGATCTGCAAAATGTATGTCGGTTTGGGTTATATTTCTAATTCCCTCGACAGGAATATCTTCAAATTTAAGGAATACGCCGTAGGATAATAATATTAATATTGAAAGCTTGTGTGCGGCATCAACTCCGTCAACATCGAAAGAGGGATCAGCTTCGGCATAACCTTCGTCCTGAGCCTGCTTAAGAACTTCATTAAAATCGCTTCCATCTTCTGTCATTTTATGAAGTATGTAATTTGAGGTTCCATTAATAATTCCATGAATAGATTTTATATTATTTGCCACATAGCTTTCCTGAGTTGCTTTTATTATCGGGATACCTCCTCCAACGCTGGCTTCGAAGGCAACCTCAACATTATTTTTTTGAGCTTCGCTGAAGATTTCATCACCATAATGCGCGATTAGTGCTTTATTCGCTGTTACTACACTTTTACCATTTCTAATAGCTGCTAAAACAAACTCCCTTGCAATTGTGGTTCCTCCAACGAGTTCTACAACTATTGATATTGATTCATCATTTATTATTTCATATGCATCCTTAGTGAACAGTTCCTTAGGGATTTCTACAGGTCTTTTCCTCTCGATATCTATATCAGCAATTCTTTTCAAAATTAGCTTTATACCGGATCTGTTTTCAATAATGTCGTTATTTTCATGAATTATCTTGTAAACACCGCATCCGATTGTACCAGCTCCGATTAACCCTACATTAATAGGTTCCATACTTGTCTCCTTCAAACATAAATAAAGATCAAATTATACATAATTAAATTAACAATGTGTCGAGATTTTGTTAAAATTACCAATCAATACAATGAAAACTAAACAAAATATTAAATGGTGGTGGAATATCCCGATAATATTGCTGGTTGGGATATTGGTTTCACTGGGATTCAGATCAATCCTTACTGATGATAACAGGTATGGCTGGGGGACTTTCTCAAAACAGGTCAATTATCAAATTAAATACTATTGGATTGATGATAAAAATGTAGAGTACAGGTATTTTCCACAAGATGAGTTGAAAGGGGAAGCTAAAAAGAAACTTTTATCTAGATATAACACAAGGTATTCACTCGGAGCAGTAAAATCCTGGTCTTATAATTACTCAAAGTATATGTATGAAAATAAAAAACCCGGGGATAATTTTAAAGCTTTTAAGGCAGAAATATATTATGAAATTAATAAAAGCAGACGAAGAATTATTAATCCTGATACTTCTGAAAAAATTTTGATTATGTATCCAAAAAATATAGATATCTAGGAATCGTATTCAATTGTTTAAAGAGAAATGGAACAATTTTTGGTTTGAGGAAAGATCTAGGCAAACCCTTTGTCTTATGAGGATCTTTATTGGTCTTACCTTTTTATATAAACAGATTATTTTTAATAATTTACTGGTTAAGGGGATTGTCGTTGAATTCCCCCAGCATAGTATTAAATCCCAAGAAGATTTTTATTTTGATGTTTTTAGAAACCCTATTCCCGGATTTGAATGGCTTCCTTATCCCACTTTAGCTCAATACCATATGATTGAAGATCTGATGTTTATTCTGACAATCTTTTTTGTTGTTGGGCTTTTTGTAAGAATCGTAGGTCCTTTAATTGCTATTACCTATCTATATTTTTTTATGTTAAGCCAATTTGTATACTACCATCATATTATGAATTTTGCGGTAGTTTTTCTGATTCTCGGATTTAGCAATTGTTCCGACCATTATAGTCTGGATTCATTGATAAAAAAGATAAAAAAAGTTCCAAGGAGAAAAATTCTTCCAATAAGGTTATTTCAGGTTTTTATTTCAATAATTTATTTCTTTAGTTTTATTCAAAAATTAAAAGGAGGGTGGCTTACAGGGGATATAATGATTGCATTTCATGATCAGGGTAGTTTGTATGGACCATTTATTAATATGCTTGAGCAATTATTTTCCAACCACATTCTGGCACCTTTTGAGGAATATTGCTGGAAGTTTTTTGCATGGTTTACCTTATTTGCAGAAGGATTGCTGATTTTTGGTCTATGGGTGCCACGGTTAAGAAGATTTTCACTTTTAGTTGGGGTGGTTCTTCATTTTGGAATTGATATTACTATGAAAGTATCAACATTTTCCTTTCAGATGTACTGCCTATATATGGCATTCATACTGCCAGAAGCGCATAAGCATCAGATTTTTTATGACAGAAAAAATGGTTTTCACAGAATCTTTAAGGCTTTTGGAAGAGTTTTTGACTGGTTTCAAAGGATTGAGTGGATTGATATAAAGTCTACACAAGTTAATGGCATAAACGGAGGTAAATTGGCATTAAAGAAGTATGATGATGGTAAACTTTATGGCAAGAATGAAATCTTTGCACTATTTCCTTTGACATTTATTCCTGCTTACATCCTTATATTGCTGAGAAGGATTTTATCATTTTCAAAAGTTTAAATATGCAAAGAAGTGTTTGACATAAAAATATTTTAAAACTAAATTATATTTTTTGATTAAAGGGGCCGTAGCTCAGTTGGGAGAGCGCATGAATGGCATTCATGAGGTCGTCGGTTCGATCCCGATCGGCTCCACCATTTGCGTTAATCATTTATTACTTTAGAATCCTTGTTAGTAAAAAAAATTATCATCAATGATACGGATAACACCTAAAACATGATTCGCGCTTTTTTCGACAGTGTGAGCGATCTACTACCGATCATTCTAGTTGTCGCTTTTTTTCAAATCATCGTACTACAGCAACCTTTTCCCAACCCATTAGAAATTTTTATCGGCTTGTTTNNTTGGCGGAAGCATTTGCCAAAAAAGGAAGCATATTCTGGTTGATTTTGTTTGCTTTCGCCTTAGGATTCGGAACAACGATTGCAGAACCAGCCTTAATCGTCGTTTCTGCCGAAGCAGCAAAAGTTATGGCGGCCGCCGGTTTAATAGAAGATTCCGGAACGGCACAATCTAACTACGCAACAGGACTTCGGTATACAGTCGCTCTATCTGTTGGATTCTCTCTTATTCTTGGCGTCATCAGAATTATCAAGGGATGGCCGGTTCACTGGATCATTATATCAGGCTATGTTGTTATTGTTATTCTGACACAATTCGCCCCGCGTGAAATTATTGGCATTGCTTATGATTCAGGCGGCGTCACAACATCAACAATTACAGTCCCGCTTGTGACA
>JABAOE010019999.1_pt2 | contig 22311 bp, 21 predicted proteins | sample 7062141 | NCBI WGS metagenome assembly JABAOE01 (sample SAMN14538627, study PRJNA623070) | marine sediment metagenome | biome: marine biome [ENVO:00000428]; feature: marine pelagic biome [ENVO:01000023]; material: deep marine sediment [ENVO:00002113] | place: India: Gulf of Khambhat ... | reverse complement strand
CTCAGCAATGAGGCCGCGCTTCGCGGCCAGGAATACAACGAGTTCTACTGGGATCGAGGCTCTCGCGTCGCCATCGTAAACGGGGAGCCGCGGACCTCCTTGGTGACACGACCGGCCGACGGCCGCCGACCTCCCCTGACCGCCGAAGGTCGCCGGCGCGTCGAGGAGCGTCAGGCGCTGCGGGATCAGTTCGAGCAGTACGACCACCCCGAGCTCAGACCGCTGGGGGAGCGGTGCATCGTGTCGTTCGGGACCAGCGCCGGGCCGCCCATGATTCCGAACTCGGCCTACAACAACAACTACACGATCGTCCAGACCGTCGACTACGTGGCGATCCTGGCCGAGATGGTGCACGACGTCCGGATCATCAGACTGGGAGACAGCGAGCCCCTGCCATCGCACGTCACGCCCTGGTTCGGGGACTCCCGGGGAAGATGGGAGGGTGAGACGTTGGTCGTCGAGACGACGAATCTGCGGCCGGATCATCTCTTTCGTGGCATCGAGGCGACCGAACAGACGAAGGTCACCGAGCGGTTCACGCGGGTGGACGAGGACACGATCCTCTACGAGTTCACGATCGAAGACCCGTCCACCTACACCGAGCCGTGGGGCGGCGAAATCCCATTCGAGCGCTTCGACGACTTGCTCTACGAGTATGCTTGCCACGAAGGCAACTACTCACTTTCCGCCGTCCTCAGTGGAGCCCGCTACCAGGAACGGAACCGCTAGCAACCGGTCGACAGGCGGCTCCGCATGCGCCACTGACGACGAGATGAGGGCGGGCCGTGCGGGATCATCCGGGCGGTCGAGAGCGCGCTAGCCGTCCACGGGAAGTCCCGAGTTCCAGACGTCCGCTACGACCTTCCAACTGCCATCGGTCTGCTTTCGCCACGTGTGGAAGTCACGGACCACGTCCCTTCCCGGCGGCCCATCCGCACGATTGATGGCGATCTGTCCGACGGACAGCGTCCATCCCATGTCGCCGGAGGCCGAGACCTCCGCTCGCACGATCTCGAATGACAGCTCGACGCCGGGGGTCTCGATGAACCCGAAACGGTATTCCCGGACCCCCTCGATGCCCTCCACGAGCGGAGCGTTGGGCGGCACCATGACGGCCGTCCGGTCGTAGAGGGATACGACCCGCTGCGCGTCTTTCTCGCTCGCCGCCGTGTGGTACTCGACGGCCGCCGCCCTGAGAGCTGCGAGCTCGGCGGCGACATCGACGTCCGGGCCACCGCACCCGGCGGCAAGACCCGCGGACAGGAACAGCACGACCGCTCGCCTCATGGCTCCTCCTGGCGAATTCCTTCTGTGATTGGGCTCAGGCGCATCACGAACTTCGCGCGCAGCCGAGCCGGCGCAAGCAACGGTAGGCCCGAGGAGGCCCGAGTCACGCGCTCGCTGTCGCCAGCCGATCGTGGCCCGAGGTCCGCTCGAGGTCGAGGTACCGTCGGCGCTCACGCACTCCTCGAGCTCCCCGCGCCTTGCGCCTGCCTCCACATCGTGAATCAATTGGTCCACCAACTGACATGGGGTCCCAGTCGCCGGAAGAGCCACGGCCGGAGAATCGAGAACGGCCTCGCCCTGATGGCTTCCTCTGACCGCCAGGTGCGGCATGACGATGCTTAGGCTGATCCTGATCGCGGCCGTGGTCTACGTGATCGTCGTGGTCGCGTTCGAGTCGCTGCTCGGCGTCTTCCAGCCCGCCTCCGACGACACGGTCGTGATCACGACCACGGACGAGGAGGGCTCGACGGACGACCGCGTGGTCTCGGGACTCGAGAGCGGAGGACAGCTGTTCGTGGCGGCCAACCATTGGCCCCGGGCTTGGTACGAGCGGGCGCTCCGGAATCCCGAGGTCGAGGTGACGATCGACGGCGTGACGCACCCCTATCGCGCCGTGCCCGCGACCGAGGAAGAGCACCGCCGCGTCGCCTCCGAGCACCCGTTGGGCCTGCCCCTGCGGATCGTGACCGGATTCCCCCCGCGGCGCTTCCTTCGCCTCGATCCGCGCTGACCCCGACCGTCGGCCTCACCCCCGACCCTCGGCATCGGGCTCACCGAGGCCCACGATCTCCAGCAGCTTGAGCGCGTTGCGGCTCGTCGCCAGACCCGGGCGGAGCTGGTAGTCGAAGGTGAGCACCGCCGCCCCCTCTGCCCCGCCCACGCGCTCACGGAAGTGCACCTTCGTGGCGGCGTGGTCGAGTCGAGGCTCCTCGTGGAGGGTCAGATCATGGGTCGTGACCGCTCCGATCGCCCACGCGTCCAGCAGGTGCGCCACGATCCGGCGCGCGGCGATCCGCCGCTCGTCCGAGTTCGTCCCCTGCAGAACCTCGTCGATGAGGTACAGGAGGGCCGGGCCGCCCCTTGCTCCCCGGTCCGCTTCGTCCACGAGCGCCTTCAGCCGCTTCAGCTCCGCCATGAAGAGGCTCACGCCCGCGGTGAGCGAGTCGTGGACCCGCATCGACGTGAACGTGCGCAGGGGCGTCAGCGTGGCGCGCCGGGCACACACGACGGAGCCGGCCTGACCGAGCACCGCGGCGAGCCCGATCGAGCGCAGCAGCGTGCTCTTGCCCGACATGTTCGAGCCGGTCACGAGCAGGAAGCGCCCGGGGCCCTCGACGCGGACGTCGCTGGTCCTCAGCACGGACTCGGGGAGCAGCGGATGACCCAGCCCCTCCGCCTCGAAGCCGGGCTCGCCCTCCCGCACCTCCGGCCAGCACCAGCTCGGGTGATCGTGGGCGAGCGCGGCCAGCGCCGAGAGGGCTTCGAGCTCCCCGAGCGCCTCGAGCCACTCCTCGACATGGGAGCCCGCGTCGCGGCGCCAGGCTTCGAGTCCCCAGCCGACGTGCACGTCCCACAGCACGGCCCACCCGAAGAGCGCGTGAAACAGCGACCGGCGGCTCTCCGCGGCGTCGAGCCACCGCTCCAGCCGCCGGATCTGGTCGGAGGCCGGCACCCCGTCCTCGCCCGTCAGGCGGGCCCGCAAGCCGGCGAGTCGGGCGTTCTCGGCCGGATGCCGCTCCCAGGCCCGCAGGAGCCCGTGGTAGCGCCGCAGCCCGCCGGACGGCTCGACGGCCCGGGCGAAGTAGCCGTTCAGGGCTCGCGCCCAGCGCCGGGACAGGAGCGCCTGGACCGCGAGGGGCACGACCCACGTCCAGACGGGGACGGCCATACCGGCACCCACGTCGAGAGCGAAGAGCGTCAGCGTCACCGGCGGAAGGCCGCGGGCCGCCGCGATCGACCACCGCGGAAGCGGCGACGCCGAGGCGGGCGCCGGCGACGCCGAAGCGGACGCCGGCGGGGGCGAGCCACCGTCGCCGAACAACGCAGGCTCCCTCAGCCAGGCACGGAAGCGCGCCCACGACGGCTCGCCGACGCTCTCGACCAACAGGGCCTCGGTGGCGAGCGCCTCGCGTCCCTCGAAGTCCGAGGCTAGGGTCCGCACCGCCCCTTGCCGGGCGCGCACCTCGTCCGGGGCGGCCGGAGCCGAAAGCCATGCCCGCAGCGTCGCCCGCCCGGTCGGCGTCGGGGTCGGGCCGAGGAGGGCGCGCACGGACGCCTCTCCGAAGAGGTCGAGGTCCTCGACGTAGGGGTGCCCCTCGTCCGGCTCCGGGTTCGGGTCGAGCAGCGGATCGACGTATCCGAGCTCGGCGTGCTGACGGGCGACGCCATCCCACTGCCTGCGCAGGCGATGCTGCCCCAGACGCGCGAGCGCCTCGGCGGCCTCCGACCTAAGCAGGACGGTGCGCACCCGGCGATGCCGCACGACGAGCACGAGGAAGACGAGCGCCGCGGCTGCGGAGATCGACAGCGACGCGGTCGCGCCGATGGGCAGCTCACGGTACAGGAGCCCGACGATCGCCGCAGCCAGGAAGCTGCCCAACCGCCCGGCCTCGATGCGGCGCACCTGCGCCCGCAGCTGGGCGAGGGCCGACCCGTGGCGGCGCGCTGCCTCGCGGTACGTCTCCAGCGGATCGCGCTCGTGGCCGTCACCCTCCTCGGGATCCTCCACGATTCCGGTGCCACGGGGCGAATCCATCGAGCTCCTCGACTCCATCCGGCCTCCTGTGACCCACGGCTGGTCCCGCTCGGGGCTTCCGTGCGGGCCGCGGGCCGTCTCGGCCCGGAAGGTAGGCCGCTCGCCGCTCCGTTCCCATCCTTGCCGACCTTCGCCCTCCCGTCTACCGTGCTGCCGGGCGGCTCGTTCGGCCCCGACCGTACACCCAGGAGGCTGCCATGCGGTCCCTCTCCTTGCTCGCGATCGCGGCGGTCGCGCTCGCCTCGGCCCCGACCGATGCGGACGCCCAGCGGATCAACCGGATGATCGAGCTGCACGAGGCCGGCGCCCCGGTCTTCGGCCTCTACGCACCCGCCAACCGCGGAGGCCGTGGAGGTGGCCCCGCGCCCGAGCAGAAGAGCCCCATGGAGCTGGCCCGGGAGACGCTCGCCTACTCGAAGGCCGACTTCATGTTCACCGGCTCGATGGAAGGAGGCGTCGATCCGGCCCTTCCCGCCTGGGAGGCGTACGTGGACGCGCTGCGCGACGCGGGCGCCTCGGCTCGCACCTACCCGCTGGTCGTCAAGGCGCCGAAGATCTCCGAGGACCCCGAGGGCGTGGCTCGCGACATCGGGCGGCAGCTCGACACCGGCGTCAGCGCGGTGATGTTCGTGGGCGTGGAGAGCGCGGAGGAGGTCCGGCGCGGGCTCGCGGCCATGCGCTTCCGCTCCGACGGGGGCAGCCGGCCCGACGATGTCGGTGCGGCCCCCGCGTATTGGGGCATCTCCGAGGACGAGTACCGNNGAGGGCGAGCTGGTCAACTGGACGATCGTGGAGAGCCACGAGGGCCTGGCCAACGTGCGCGAGATCGCGGCCGTCGAGGGAATCGGCGTTCTCTGGCCCGGAGCCGGGACCCTCCGCAGGATCTTCTCGACCGTGGGCCCGGACGGTGAGCGGGTCCTGGACGATGAAGCCTGGGAGGCGGCCATCCAGAAGGTGCTCGCGGCGTGCAAGGAGTTCGACGTGGCCTGCGGCTACCCCGCCAATGCCGACGATATCGAGCTGCGGATGCAGCAGGGCTTCTCGGTCTTCGTGATGGGATGGGGCGAGGGCGGCTTCGCCACGATCGACATCGGCCGTCGGGAGGCTCGTCGCTGAGGGCCTCCCGCTCGGACCCGGAAGGCTCCATCGACTCTCCGCAGCCCGACGCTCCGTGAGGGTCGGCATCGACATCCGGACGGCAGCGGCCACGGAGCCGGGCCAGCAGCGATACCTCTGGCGGCTCGGCACCTGGTTGGCCGGCCGCGGGCACGAGGTCCACCTCCTCACGCTCCGGCCTCAGCCCGACGAGGTCCAGGGGCCGGGCAACGCGAACCTGCTGCGCCTCGGCGATCTGTCGCGGACGGACCTGTTACGCCGCGTGCGGGAGCTCGAGCTCGACGTGCTCCTGCTCAACCCGGAGCGGGCTCGACGCTACCGCGGGATTCAGCCCAACGTGCTGCGCGCCGGCTATGGGACGGAGCACAACAGCCAGAATCTCCGCTCGTTCCGAAGCCCGATCGAGAGAGCGATCCGTCGAGCCGTCCATCAGGCGCCATGGGTCCTGGCCGAGCGACGATGGGAGCGTGCGTTCTACGAGGGCCGGTCGCCGCCCCCGGACGTGGTCGCGCAATCCGCCTACATGAAGGGGCTCATACTCGACAGCTTCCGGATCCCCGAGGAGCATGTGCACGTGGTCTTCAACGCGGTGGACACCGCGGAGTTCTCGCCGCAGGCCAGGGCTGCCCTGCGCGAGGAAATGCGCGCCGCGTGGTCCATCCCTCCGCAGGCTCTGTGCCTCCTCTTCTTGGGACACAACTTCCGTCGCAAGGGTCTGTGGGAAGTCCTTCGGGTCCTGGCGAAGGCAGGCGCGCCGGTACCAGTCCATCTGCTCGTGGCCGGCAAGGGCACCGGACCCGGGCAGCGGCGGAAGGCCGCCGCTCTCGTGAAGCGCTACGGCCTCGGCGACCGAGTGACCCTCGCGGGGCCCGTGCGACCCTCCATACGGGCCCTCGCGGCCGCGGACGCGCTGGTGCACCTCTCCTGGCACGATGCCTTCGGCTTCGTGGCGCTCGAAGCCATGGCTTGTGGCCTCCCGGTGGTGACGACACCTTACGCCGGAGCCTCCGAGCTTCTGGAGCACGGAGCCACCGGGTTCGTGGTCGACCCGGCAAGCGACGTCGACGTGGCCGAGGCGATCCGGACGCTCGCGCGCCCGCAGGTGTGCGACGCCATGGGTCGAGCCGCCGCCGCCGTCGCGGCCCGCCACGACGAGCCCGACAACTTCCGAAGGGTGCTCTCCGTCATGGAAGCTGCGCGTCGCCGGGCGGCCGGGCCCGTGCGCTGAGTCCTCCATCCCTCGAGCTTCGGGGAGATCATCCCTCGAGCCGATCACGTTCAGCCCCGTCAACGAGAGAAGCGATGACCTCCGAGACCGCACCGACCCCCGAGCACCGCTCCCGCCGCATTCCCGAATCACTGCGCCTGCGCAGCATCACCCCTTCCCTGACTGTCAACGATCTGGACGAGAGCCTGAAGTTCTATCGCGACGTGGTCGGGTTCACCGTCGACGAGCGTTGGGAGCACGAGGGCGAGCTGATGGGCGTGTCCCTCGTCGCCGGCGCGACCCGCCTGATGCTCGGGCAGGACGACGGCGCCAAGGGATGGGACCGGAAGAAGGGGCAGGGCTTCCGCCTGTACCTGTCCACCGCGCAGGACATCGACCAGCTCGCGGCCGACATCGTGGGACGAGGCGGCACGCTCGCCAAGGAGCCCGCGGACATGCCCTGGGGCGCCCGCGCGTTCGATCTCGTCGATCCCGACGGCTTTCAGCTGACGGTCTCGTCCTGGGGCTGATCCCTCAGGTCGACGCGGCCTCCCGCTCGACGAGCCCGGTCCTCCGGCGAGCGCCTCGTGCGGTCGGGATCAATTCGTCGCGCTCCACGCGATCCAGTAGTCATCGATCGTGTCGTCGTCCGTGCCCAGCTCCACGTCGCCGGCAGGAAGGCCGTTGAGCTGCAGGATGTAGGCGATCACGTCGGTGACCTGCTGCCGCGTCAGGCTCCACGGGTCGTCGTACGGCATGCGGTCGTTGATGTAGTACCAGAGCTGGAACACCGACTGGTCCTCCCACCGGCCCTTGAACCCGGTCTCGGTCCAGTCCTCGGCGTCGTGGCACTCCGAGCACGTCGACCGGAAGAGCTCGTATCCGCGCTCCGCCTGCCCGACCGTGAAGATCCCGTCCGCGGTCGTCGGGTCCGCCGCCGGCTCGGACTCCTCGGCGGGCGACGGGGGGGGCGACGTGGACGTGGGCGGCGGTGCGCTCGCGGACTGGCACGCGAAGAGCAATGCCACGGTGGGGACGCCGAGCAGGAAACGTACGGTCCTGAGCATGGGAACGATCGCTGGATGAGGGAGGGTCCTGGGCCTCGGGGGGGCCACGCGGACGCACAATCTAGCGCCGGAGCGTCCTCCGGCTCCATCCCACAGGACCCTCGCCCCGCCCGCTTCGTTGAGCCGCGGGCGCCCTCGTCTACCTTTGTGACCCATGGAGATCGGACTCTACTCGTTCGGTGAGACGCGTTTCGATGCTCGGACCGGCCGCCAGCTCGAGGCCGGCGAGCGGCTCGCGCACCTCGTCGAGGAGATCCGGCTCGCGGATGCGGTCGGGCTGGACGTGTTCGGGGTCGGCGAGCACCATCGTCCCGACTACGCGGTCTCGACGCCGGCCGTCGTCCTCGCCGCGGCCGCCGCGAGGACCGAGCGCATCCGGTTGACGAGCGCGGTGTCGGTCCTCAGCTCCGACGATCCCGTGCGCGTCTTCCAGGACTTCGCGACGCTCGACCTCCTCTCGGGCGGGCGCGCCGAGATCATGGTGGGCCGAGGCTCGTTCACGGAGTCGTTTCCCCTCTTCGGCCAGGACCTCGCCGACTACGAGGAGCTGTTCGAGGAAAAGCTCCACCTCCTTCTGCGCGTGCGCGAGAGCGAGCGGATCACGTGGTCCGGGCGCCACCGCCCCGCCATCCACGACCGGCCGGTCTACCCGCGCCCGCTGCAGGACCCGATCCCGTTGTGGGTCGCCGTGGGCGGCAGCCCGGCTTCCGTCGTGCGGGCCGCATCCCTCGGCCTTCCGATGGCGCTCGCCATCATCGGAGGCGCGCCCGAGCGCTTCCGGCCGATCGTCGAGCTCTACCGCGAGGCGGCGCGCCGAGCCGGCCACGACCCCGCCGGGCTCCCGATCAGCATCAACGCGCACGGGTTCGTCGCCGAAGATCCCGACGAGGCGATCGAGCGGGCGTTCCCCGCCTTCCGCGAGACGATGGGCCGGATCGGCCGGGAGCGCGGCTGGCCGCCACCCACGCGCGCGCAGTTCGACGCCGAAGCGGCGCTGCGCGGGGCCAACTTCGTGGGCAGCCCCGAGCAGCTGACGCAGAAGATCCTCTTCCAGCACGAGCTCTTCGGGCACGACCGGTTCCTGGTACAGCTCACGGTGGGGCCCCTGCCCCACGAGGACGTCCTGCGCGCCATCGAGCTCCTCGGCACCGTGGTCGCGCCGGCGGTCCGGGCCGGGATCGCCGCGAAGCGGGAGCGGGAGCGCACCGCGACGGGCGGGCCCTGAGGGGAACTCCTGCACGCGTCCGGTGCGCGTCGTCGCTGGCGCCATGGCCCCGGAGGCCTCCCCGCAAACGCCATGGTCCCGGATGCGACGCCTCCCCGAAGGCATGGCCCGGGCCACGTCGAGGGGAGTCGCGCAGCCATCACCAGGGCCGAAGCAACGGCCGGCCGTACGCGAGCCCGGGCCACGGCACCGATCCGGCCGTCAGCAGCAGCCAGACCACCAGGGTGAGCGTCGCACGGCGCGCGGCGCGCGGCCCCGACGCGGTCCTCGCCCCCCGCAGCCCGAAGTGCGCGACGAGGACGCCGCCGAGCATGCCGAACGGGTGCTCGATCGCGAAGAAGCGCAGGACCCCGTCCCCGAGCGTTGCCTGCAGGTCCGCCAGGCCCGCGCGCGGGATCGGGCTCAGCACGGTGTAGAGCGCGAGCCCCAGCGCCACCTGCGCGTACAGGGTCCAGAGAAAGACCCGGCGCCAGCGCTCGTCACGGTCCGTCCACACCCTCCCCCGCCCCCATGCCCGAGCCGCCCGCAGGAGGAAGGCGACCCCCAGCGCGAGGACCGGCCACCGCACCCATCCGTGCACCAGCAACACCGTCTCGTACATGCCGCTGGACCTCCGCGAGGGTGGGCTCGGATGGCGAGGGCGCGGTCGGGCTACGCCGGAGCGCGCGCGCGGGCGGGGCGGGACCCGACGCCTGCGCCATCGATTGCCCGCGCGCGCTGGACCCCGGAGCCCCGTCCACGTATTTCTCCGTCACGATGATCTTTCGCAAGAAGCCACGGCCCGAGGCCCCGATCGTGCACGTCGCGGACGACGACTTCGAGGCCGTCGTGGCGGGGCACGCCGGCGTGACGGTCGTGGACTTCTGGGCCGTGTGGTGCCCTCCGTGCCGCATGATGGAGCCCATCCTCGAGGAGATCGCCCTGGAGTTCGAGCCGCATGACGTCCTCGTGCTCAAGGTCGACGTCGATCGGGCACCGGAGACCGCGGAGAGCTACGGCATCCGCTCGGTCCCCACGCTCGTGTTCTTCCGCGGCGGCGAGCCGCTCTTCGAGATGGTGGGCGCCGTTCCGAAGCCGGTCCTCCAGCGCGAGATCCACGCGCTGCTGAGGGGAGACCCCGGGCTTCCCCAGGACGCACCGGACTGACGCCTCCCATCTCCCCGGCCGGGCCGAATTGTCCTCTCAAAGGGACACTTCGAGAGTCGCCGCTTTCGGCACAATGCACTGTTCTGCAACGACTTATGGTGCCAACCGGGTTCGGCACGGTCGCTGCACCCCCTCCCTCCCGGTGGTGGACGGTGCTGGAGCACCACGGGCCAAACGGAGGGACCGCCCCTCGACCCGCCGCCGCCGCGCGAGCCCCGGGCTCGCATGGGAAGGAGGCAACGATGATGCGCACACTGTGGATGGTCATGCTGGGGACGACGTTCCTGGTTCCCGCCGAAGCCGAGGCTCAGCGCGCTCGTGGGGCGAGCACCCGCGACGGCCGGGCCGTCGCTCCCGTGGGCAGCGCCCGGCTGGTGAGCTGCCCCGCCCCGTCCGGGGCCCGCGCGTATCGCTGCGCACCGGAGGTCCGTCGCCGTGTCGGCGTGCGGCCCGTCGCTCCGGTGCCCCGTGTCGCGCAGCGCACCTGGGTGAGCGCGGGCTGGCGTGGCGCCCCGATCTTCTTGACGTGGCGCGACCTGCGCAGGGCCGAGCTGGGGCAGGGTCGCCTTCGCCAGATCCTCGGCCGACCCACGCTCGACGGGATCGCCGACCACGGGCGCAGGGCGGGGATGCGGGGGCCGGTTCGCGGGCACTGGGCCCGGGGACGGTGGGCCGGTACGGTGCTGGTGCTGACGATGCGGGGCGGGGAGGTCGCACGCCTCGTCGACTACGACCGCGACGGCCTCGTCGACGACCTGCTCCTGCGGAACTTCCGCCGCTGGTCGGCGCGCGACCGGCGCTTGCTCGACTCCGAGTTCGTGGAGTGGGACGTCCACTACAGGGACTTCCTCTACCGCACCCCCCCCGATCGGGGCTTCGCCGGCCCCGCACTCGACCGCAGCCGCGACCGCGGCTTCGACCGCCGCGACCTCGACGACCTCCACGAGCGAGAGCTCGACGACGACCGCGGCCCGCGGGACCGCGGGCAGGGGGGACCCGTCTTCTACGGCAGGGAGCGCGCCGGGCTCTGAGCCGAAGGCACACCCGACGAGCGAGCCCCACGGGCCCCCGGCCCGTGGGGCTCGGTCCGCCTGCCCCCACCGGCGGGTGACGCCCCCCCGACGCCGGCCCGCCCGCCACCTCGATACGGTCGCGGCGCACCACCCGTTGCCGTCCGCGCCGCCTCGAACGATCGTCCTTGGCCGTCGCACGCACCGTCGGCTCGAAACGAGGCAGAGCGTGAGCGCGAACACCACCGACGTCGTCGTCGTGGGCGCCGGGATCATCGGCGCCTCGATCGCTTGGCACCTCGCATCGCGAGGCGTGCGGGTGACGGTCCTGGAAAGGGAGCCGGCGCCGGCCATGGGGTCGACGGGCCGCAGCGCGGCCGGGGTGCGGGTGCAGTTCACGACGGCCCCGAACATCCGGCTTTCGGTGTACTCCATCGCCGCCTACCGGGAGTTCGCCGAGCGCCACGGACACGACGTCGGATACCAGGCGATCGGGTATCTGCTGTTGGTGCCGGAGGAGCGGTGGGAGGCGCACCTCCGGTCGGTCGAGCTGCAGCTCGGCCTCGGGGCGCCCGTGGAGGTCGTGGACGCCCAGGAGGCGCAACGCTGGGTCGACTTCGACCCCAGGGGCCTCGCCGGCGCCACCTTCGGGCCCTGGGACGGGATCATCGACCCGCACATGGCCACGCACGCATGGGTTACCATGGGCAAGACGCTGGGCGTCGACTATCGCACCCGGGCTCCGGTCACCTCGATCCGGCGGCGGGGCGGCGGGTGGGTCGTCGAATCCGCGGCAGGGGTCTTCGAGTCCGCCTGGCTCGTCAACGCGGCCGGAGCGTGGTCCGGCGGCATCGGATGCCTGGCCGGCCTCGACGTGCCGGTCGGCCCCAAGCGCATCCAGATCTTCCTCAGCGGACCGGTCGCCGACGAGCGTGTCTACCCGCTCACGATCGACCTGGCGACCGGAGTCTATCTGCGCAGTGAGGGGGACCGCGTCCTCCTCGGCCTCGACAACCTCGAGCAGGAGTTCGGGTTCACCGAGGGAATCGACGACGAGTGGCTCGAGCACGTGCTCCTGACCGGGGTCGAGCGCTTCCCGTGGCTGGAGGATCTCGGGGTCGACCTGCGGGGGAGCTGGTGGGGGTACTACGGCGTGACCCCGGACAACAGCCCGATCATCGGACGGCACCCCGACGCGGACGGGTGGATCGACGCCTGCGGCTTCTCGGGACACGGGATCATGCACGCGCCCGCCGCGGGGATCGCCGTCGCCGAGCTCGTCACCGACGGCGAGGTGGCGACCGTGGACGTCACGGCCTTCCGCCACACCCGCTTCGGCGAGGACGTCGAGGTGGAGGCGAACGTCTTCTGAGGGGCCGGCGGCTCCGACGCCCGGGGGGAGCGCGACCTCCTACCGACGGCTCCGCAGGGGCGGGGCTCCCTCGGCCACGGGCTCTTGCCGAAGCGCCACGCCGCCCTGCTCGTCCCAGTCCCACTGGTCGGGCAACCCAAAGTCACGGGCGATGCAGCCATAGGTGGTCTCGGCGCTGAGCAGGACGCCGGGCACGCCGGCGCCCGGATGCGTTCCCGCGCCCACCAGGTAGAGGTTGTCCACGTCCTCGCTGCGGTTGTGCGGCCGGAACCACGCGGTCTGCGTGAGCTTGGGCTCGATCGCGAACGCGTTGCCCCAGGTCGCGTTCAGCTCGGACTCGAAATCCTCCGGGGTGAAGACGTGCAGGACCTCGGTCTCCTCCCTCAGACCTTCGAGACCCCAGCCTTCGAGGAAGTCGATGATACGATCGGCGAGCTCCTGCTTGACCGCCCCCCAGTCGATGCCCGACCTCTGGTTGGCGACCGGCACGAGGACGTACATGCTCTCGCCCCCCTCCGGCGCCATGGCCGGGTCCGTCCTCGTCGGCGCGTGCAGGTACATGGAGAAGTCGTCGGGCAGGACCTTGCGGTCGAAGATGTCGCGCAGGAGGCCCTGGTAGCGCTCGGTGAGGATCAGCGTGTGGTGCTCGAGCTGCGGGTACCGGCGGCGCGTGCCGATGTACAGGAGGAAGCAGCTCATGCTCCATTGCGTCGACGCCAGCTTGCCGTCCGACCAGCGGCGGCGGGCCGAACGGTCCACGAGCCTGCCGTACGTGTGGCCGGGATCGGCGTTGCTGACCACCAGATCCGCACGGATCTCCTCCCGGGCGGTCCGCACGCCCACGGCCCGCCCGTCCTCGACGAGGATCTCCCGCACCTCCTCGCCTGTCCGAATCTCCCCGCCCTGCTCGAAGAAGAGCCGGCCGAGCGCCTCCACGACCGAGTACATCCCACCCCTGGTGAACCAGACGCCGCCCTCGCGCTCGAGGAAGGGGATCATCAGGTAGATGGAGGGCGTCTTGAAGGGGTTGCCCCCGACGAAGAGCGGATGGAACGAGTAGATGAAGCGATGCCGGAAGTCGCGGAACCACCGGTTCACGAAGGTCGAGACGGGCAGGTACGCCCTCATCCTCGCGACGCGCGGCAGGAAGCGCATCATCGAGCCCACGCTGTCGAAGGGCTTGGAGCCGAGCCGATCGCCGATGACCGCGTCGTAGATCGGACGCACCGCAGCCAGGAAGCCGTCGAGGTTGTCGGCGTCGCGCTGGTCGAAGCGGGCCATCTGCTCCTTCATGCGCTCGACGTCGCCTACGTAGTCGATGTGCGTGCCGTCGTGGAAGTAGATGCGGTAGTACGGGTCGAGCGGCATCAGCTCGACGTAGTCGGTGAGGCGCTTGCCCGCCGCCCGGAAGATCGAGTCGATGACCTCGGGCGCCGTGATGAGGCTGGGGCCCATGTCGAAGGTGTAGCCGCGGTCGACGAGCTGATACGCGCGCCCGCCGATCCGCTCCCGCTTCTCCACCAGGGTCACCTCCACTCCGGCCGACTGGAGCCGGGCGGCGATCGCCAGCCCCCCGAAGCCGCTTCCGACCACCACCGCCGTCGTCGCGCTCTTCACGTGGCGAACCCCTCGCGCGATCGGGGCCGTGCGAGGAGCGGCGCCGCCACCCGCGCGAGGCCCCACGCCCCGAGCACGATCTTGGTCGGCCCGGACGTGCGCGCCCGCCGCCGCAGGTTGTCGTACTCGTTCCCGCGCACCTCCCGGTGGATCCCCCGATACGCCTCCGCGGCCGCCGCGACCGGCCTGCGGAAGAAGGCCGGCAGCCGGCGCATCCCGGGCCGGGCCCTGTCATAGTACGCGTCGGCGACGCCGATGAGCTCCTCCATCGCGGCGCCGTAGGCCGTGGGCGGGCTCGCGCCCGACTCCAGGAGCTCGGTCAGGCGCGCGACGCTCAGCCCATGGCGGTCGAGCAGGGCGCGTGGAAGGTAGACCCGGTCCCGCTGGAGATCCTCGCCCACGTCGCGGAGGATGTTCGTGAGCTGCATCGCGTGTCCGAGCGAGTGCGCCCGGTCGAGCGTGTCCGGATCCCGGACGCCGAAGGCCTGGGAGATCCATCCCCCGACCGAGCCGGCCACGCAGAAGGTGTAGCGCTCGAGCTCCTTCCAGTCCGCGTACCTGCGCTTGCGCAGATCCATGGCGACGCCCGAGAGAAGCGCCTCGGGGTAGGCCCACGCGACGCCGGAGGAGCGCGCGTCCCCCATGACCTCGTCGAGGAGCTCCACGCCCGTGCGCACGCCCTCGAACGCGGCGCGGCTCATCTCCGACCAGACCTCCAGGCGCTCCCGAAGAACGTCCGGGTCGACCTCTCCGTCCGAGGGCTCGTCGACGAGGTCGTCCGTGAGCCGGCAATAGGCGTACACGCCCTCGATCGTGCGGCGCTCTCGGGGAGGAAACAAACGCGCGGCCAGGCTGAACGTGCGGGCGTGCGCTCCGAAGTAGGCGCCCCACGTCTCCCGCCCTCCGACGCCCGCCGCCGCGGCGACCACGACGCCCTCGCCGCTCTCCCGGCGGGCGGGAGCGCCGGAGCGCCAGCGGCGGCCGACCGCGGCGACCTGATCCGATACCGCGGCGCGGGCCCTCCACAGCCAGCCGTCGAGGATGCCGGCCAGGAGACCATCCTCGAGGCCGAGACCGCCCGCGCCGAGACCGCCCGCCGAGCGCAGGAGCGCGTCCCGGCGGACCTTCAGGAAGAGGAGGGAGCGCTCGGCCGCGGACCGACCGGACACGGGGTCGGGGCGGAAGATCGCCTCCGTGACCTCCTCGTCGCCGAGGTCGAACGAGTCGACATCCGCCACGTGCAGGATCCACGTCCACTTGCGCTGGCGGTAGTCGCGCAGGGCCTCCTTGCCCGTGCGCGCGAGGCCACAGTAGTCGAGAAGATCGTCGACCTGCTGGTAGAGGGCCCCGACCTGCCGTCCCAGCGAGGCCCGCTCCGCGAGCTCGCCCCCGTCGTGCACGGCCGAGCCCAGGCAGGCCGCGGCGCCCATCAGCGCCCCCGACTTGCCGAGCACCGCGCGGAGGTAGGTGGCGAGATCCGATCGTCGACCTACGGTCGAGCCCTGCAGCACCTCACCCGCTACGGTCCGCTCCACGGCGACGATGAACGCGCCGAGGAAGTCCGGCGAGCCGACCGCCATGGCCGCACGGTACGCACCGGTGAGGTAGTGGTCGCCCATCACCAGCGCCGTGCCGATCCCGTGCGCGGCGCTCAGCGTGGGCTCGCCCCGCCGCTCGCCCGCCCCGTCGACGATGTCGTCGTGCAGCAGCGAGGCTTCATGGACCATCTGGATCGCGAGCGCCCCGACCCAGAAGCGGTCGTCGAGGGCCGGTCGCGCATCCGGCGGGACGAAGGCGTACGCGAGGAGGGGCCTCAGCAGCTTCCCGCGCAGCTCGGGCACGGCGACCCCCTGCACGCCCAACGCCGCCCCGGCCTCCTCCAGACGGCGTCGGACCAGCTGGGTTGCCTCCTCGACGGACGACGCGGGGCCTCGCGCTCCCTCGCCGCCGAGCGTCATGCCTCGACTCCCGCGACGGCTGCCGAGCGCCGGGGCTCGACGGCCCGCCGGGCCGCCAGAGCCCGGGTCAGGCCCCAGCACGCCGACATGGCCAGAAGCGTCGTGGCGACGGCCACCCAGAGACCCGCGGCCGCGATCATGCCCAGCGGCATGAGCACGACCGCCAGGTAGTAGCCCGCCATCCACCGTGAACCGAGGCGGTCCCAGCCCGCGGATTCGGCGAAGAGCTCGAGGGCCGTCATCAGCGCCAGGCCGGTCGCATACCAGCCGACCAGGTTGAGCCACGGCATCCCGTAGTACGGACCGGTCTCGGCCCACTGCCAGTAGGGGGTCAGGAAGCTCATCGCGGGATCGAGCGCGAGGTCCCACGCGACGAGCCAGAGCGCCCCGAGGCCCACGCGACCCGGCCTGAGCCCCGGCTCCGGAAAGGCGCTCCGGGCGAGCACCCAGGACGGCAGCGCCATCAGGAACCAGCTCACCGGAATCAACAGCGGCACCCGACCGCCGATCTTGAGGCCGAGGAGGCCCGTGTACCCGTATCCGCCGAAGGGAATCCCGTAGCCGGTGCCGAGGTGCTCCGCGGTGAAGCTCAGCACGCACACCGAGACGAAGGCCGGAAGCCACCGGGCGCGCAGCGTCCGCACCAGCACGACCGCCAGCACGAGCGCCGCGACGACGATGTGCATCCGGGCGAAGAGCTCGAACGAAGACGCGTACAGCCGGAGGGCGAGCTCCGACTGCGGAAGGCGCTCGGGGTGGAGCCCGTACACGCCGTATCCGGCGACGGCGACCGCCGTGAAGACGTAGAGAGCCGCGAGGACCACAGTGCCGGCGCCGATCGCGGGACGACGCGCGCCCGCCTCGCGCTCCATCGAGCCTTCAACCATCCGGTCCCCTCGTGTGCGCCCACGTTTCCTTCACGAGGGCAGGAAAAGAAGGAATGGCTACCGTATTGTCAAGCATTTGTACAAGTTTGATCCCTGCAATTGTCCGAACAAAAGCTGCACCGTCGCGCGCACGGGGGCGGACGCGGGCCAAAATCGGGTCAGATGAAGCCCATGACCGAGAGGGGAACCCACCCGACCTTGCCGTCCGCGAGAACGATCTCACCCCAGTCGCCGGCGCGCTCGTCCACGCGCACCGTCGTTCCCTCGTGGACCTCGAAGAGCGTGAGGTCGTCGTCCTCCGCTGGAGCGGAGCGCACGGCCACGACCTCGACCAGGATCACGGCACGCTCGCTGCTCCCGATCCCCAGCTCACGCACCAGGAGGTTCACGCCCAGCAGGACCACCACCAGCGCCCCCCCCACGACAGCCCACCCGCCGGCGCGCCCGACCTCGGCACGGCGCGCCATGATGCGCGCGCTCAGCCCACCGCAGACCGCGAGCCAGCCCACCGCGACGAGGGCGACCAGCACGGAGCGGGGAAGCACACGCACCCACCAGGACAGAGCCGAGAGGAGCCAGAACCTCGGAAGCGGCTCGACCACGTCCGCGGTCAGGGACCGGGCCAGCTCCAGGTTGGCCAGGACGTCGGGCTCGCCCGGGGCCCGCTCGAGGGCACGCTCCCACTCCAGGATCGCCCGCCCCAGCTCCCCGCTCTTGAAGTAGGCGTTCCCGAGGTTGTAGAAGAGGTCGGCGCTCTCGAACCCCGCCGCGCGCACGGCCTCGTACGCCTCGATCGCTCCGACGAAATCACCCTCCTGGTAGAGGCGATTGCCCTGCTGGAAGATCTCCTCCTGGGCGCCCGCCGGGGCAGCCGCGCCGGCGAGGAGGAGGATCGGCATCGACACGGCACACGCGATCAGCGGCCTCGAGCGGCTCCGGCACCCCAGCGCGCTCATCGGCCCAGCGAACGGTCGAGGTCGGCCATGAGCGCCCCGGCGCGCTCCAGGAGGCGGCCCCGCGCATGCGGATCGGATCCCGGCGGCGCGAAGCGTTGCCGGTCGCAGTGCTCGAGGCACTCCACCAGCCCGCCCACCACGCGCTCGTCCACCCCGAACGACGAGAGTCGCGTCCGGACGTCTTCGGTCTGCAAGCCCGCCTCGGCCAGGTTCAGCTTGTCGGCCACCAGGCCGCGCAGCGCCCTGGCGACCTCCGCGTGGAACGCGCGCGCATCCTCGGACTCCGAAAGGCTACGCGCCAGGGCCAGCCGCTTCTTCGCCACGCGACCCGCCCGGCGCCCGCGCGCGTACGCGACGTCACCCTCGAGGAGATCGCGGCGACGCCGGACCGCGACCGCGCCGGCGACGCCGGCGAGCGGCAGGAGCGCGAAGATCCAGAACGCCGAGCCCCCGAAGAGCGGCGCGGGTGGCCTGCGCAGCGAGGCGCCGAGGTGGATGAAGCGGATGTCCTGGCGCAGCTCGGCCACCCCGCCTCGGGCGGCCGCGCCGGGGCCCTGCACGGGAGCCCCGGTCACGGTGAGCCCGAGCGGCTCGGACGCGGCGACGCCGTAGTCGCCCGCCTCGGCGTCGAAGAAGCCCATCCGCACCGCGGGGATCTCGCGACGGCCCGGCGCCCGGGGAATGAGGACGTACTCGAAGGTCTTGGCCCCCGAGAGCCCGGCGCCGAGGGGCCGAACCGTCTCCGACACCTCCGGCGGGAAGACCTCGAAGTCCGACGGCAGATCGAGCTCGGGAGCGGGGATCGCGCGCACGTTGCCGTCACCGGAGGCCCGCACGGTGAGCGTGACCGCCCCGTTGGCCTCGATGGAGTCCCGGTCGAGCTCGGCCGTCACCTCCAGAGCGCCGACGATCCCGCTGAACGGCTCGGGAGCCCCCGCAGGCAGCGGCTCGACCGTGATCGTGACCGGCTCGGACACGACCCCCGCGGGTACCGTCGTCCCGCCGAACAGCGAGCGACCGAAGAAGCGGTCGAAGGGGTCGTCACGGCGCACGCGCACCTGCGCCTCGAGCACGATGGGCTCGATCGTGCGCGCACCCACGCCGGTGGGCACGAGCGCGACCCGCCGGATGACCGCGCTGGCGTACTGCTGCCCGTTGCGGGTGAGCTGCTCGACCTCGGGCTGCCCCGCGGGCGTGATGTCCTCGACCCAGAACCCCTCCGGCTCGGGGACGCGGGTGAAGTTGAAGGCGCTCACGTCCACGCGCGTCCAGATCCGGTACTCGACGACGAGCGGCTCTCCGTCGCGCACCGTGGTCCTGGAGACGTCCGTCGTGATGAAGAGGTCGTCGGGCCCGACGGCGCCCGCCGCTCCCGCTGCGGGGCCGCCCGGCGGCGCACCAGCCGGCGGGGCCCCGCCCGGCGGGGCCCCCGCCGACACGGTGAGCTCCAGCGCCTCGGTGCCGAGCGTGCGCCCTCCGGCCGCCACCGCGAAGCCGGGAATCCTGTATGAGCCCTCGGCGAGGGCTTGGTAGCGATACTGGACGGTCAGCGACACGGAGCGCCGACCGTTCACGACCTGCATGGAGGACTGGGTGCTGGAGCCCAGGTACTGCGCGAAGGCCGACAGGTCGGGGAGCTCGGGCTCGGCGTCGAGCTGCTGCGTGCCGGAGATCTCGACGTTCAGCACGAAGGGCGCGCCCACGCCGACCGTGACGCCGGGGCTGAGGTAGGCGCGCACGGCCACGTCCTGCGCCCGCAGTCGCGCGGGCGGCGCCAGCGCAGCGAGGGCTGCGCCGCAGACGAGGAGCGCCCTGGACGCGCGTGAGCCGGGCACGGTCGCTACCACGGCTTGCGGGGAAGGCGCCCGCGAGCGGAGGCCCGCGGCCGGTCCACCTCGTCGGGGTCCTCCTCCACCGCGTCGAGCAGGCGCTCCGCCTCCTGCGGGGTCATCTCTCCGGGCTCGCGGCGCGCCTCGCCCTCCTGCTCATCCTCGGCGGGGGGCGGCTCCCCGGGCTGCTCCTGCGGCTCCTGGTCTTCCGGCTGGTCGCCGGCCTGCGGCTGCGGCTGCGGTTGCTGCTCCTGCTGATCCTCGTCCTCCTCGTCGGGCTCCTGCTCCTGATCCTGCGGCTGCGGCTGTTGCTGCTGCTGCTCGAGCTCCTCGAGGACGCGCTCGAGGTTGTGCTTCGCGTCGGGGTCCCGAGGGGCGAGCCGCAACGCCTGCTTGTAGGCCTCGAGGCTCTGCTCGAGCTGCTGCTGGCGGTACAGGGTGTTGCCGAGGTTGTACCATGCCGCGGACTGGAGGGCGGGATCCTCGGACTCGAGCGCCCGCAGATACGCCTCGAGCGCGCGCTGGTAGTCCGCGCTCTGATACAGCGCGTTGCCGTCGTTGAAGCGGATGAGCCCGGATTCCGGATCTGCGGCGAGCGCCTCCAAGTACCTCTGGTGGGCCTCCTCGAAGCGGCCCTGCGCGTAGAGCCGATTGCCCTCCCGCACCTGCGGGCGCTGCGCGTCGGCGGGCGACGCCGCGACCGCGCCCATCCACGCGAAGAGGGCCATCCCGAGCGCGGTGGACCGCAGCAGGGCGCTCACCGGAACCTCCCGCTCCACGCCGCGGCCGGCCGCCGCCGGTCGGTGAGGAGCCACTCGCCGAAGAGCAGGAGGAGGCCGAGTCCCAGGAATATCTGGTACTGCTCCTCGAACTGCGTGACCTGCCGTTCCTCGAGCGCCTCGCCTTCCCCCCTCGCGATCCGGTCCACGAGGTCCTCGAAGGCCGTGCCCCCGGAGCCCGCTCTCACGTAGCTGCCCCCGGACGACTCCACGAGCCGGCGGATCGTCGCTTCCTCGAGGCGCGTGGTGACCACCGACCCCTCCTCGTCGCGCAGGAAGCCCCGGCGCCGGCCCTGCTCGTCGTACTCGGGGATGGGCACCCCCTCGGTGCTCCCGATCCCGACGACGTGCAGCTCGACCCCTTCCTGGCGCGTGCGCTCGAGCATATCGGCGTAGTCGTCCTCGTGATCCTCACCGTCGGTCACGAGCACCAGCACCCGCGACTCCCGCGCCCCGTCCTCCAGGGCGTCGAGTGATACCCGGAGCGCGGCGCCGAGGTCGGTCCCCTGCACCGGCATCATGTCGGGGTGCATCGCGTCCAGGAACATGCCGGCGGCGGCGTAGTCCACGGTGAGCGGGCTCTGCACGAAGGCGTCGGCCGCGAACGCGACCAGGCCGATGCGGTCCCCGTCCAGCTGCTCCATGAGCCGGAGGATCGCCAGCCTCGCGCGCTCCAGGCGGTTCGGGGACAGGTCCTCGGCGAGCATGGACCGCGACAGGTCCACCGCCACGACGATGTCCTGTCCCACCCTGCGCACGGTCTCGACGCGGGTGCCGAACTGCGGGCGCGCGAGGGCGAGGGCGAGGAACCCCACGGCCGCGAGGACGAGCGCCGCCTTCGCGCGCCGGGCCGGGACGCTCACGGAGGCGCTGAGCCGGGCGACGAGCTCCGGATCGCCGAAGCGGGCGAGGGCCCGGCGGCGGGCTCGACCCGCGAGCCAGAAGCCCACGGCCAGGGCCGGAAGGAGCCCGATCGCCCACAGCCACATCGCGGCGCCGAAGCGGAACATCAGGGCAGCTTCCTCAACACGGTGCTCGAGAGCCCGACCTCGCCGACGAGCAGGAGAAGGCCGAGTCCCAGCGGCAGCGGGAAGCGCTCGGCGTACTGCGTGAAGTTGCGAACCTCGATCTCGGTCCGCTCCAGCTCGTCGATCTCCTCCCAGATCGCGGCGAGGCTCTCTGTGTCCGTGGCCCGGAAGTAGCGCCCGCCCGTCAGATCGGCCATCTGCTGGAGCGTCTGCTCGTCGATGTCGACGCGCATGCTCGCGTAGGTGGGACCCCGCAGGGGGTCGTCGACCGGCACTCGGGCCGTTCCGCGGGAGCCGGCCCCGATCGTGTAGACCCGCACGCCGAGCGCCTGAGCCATCCGAGCGGCCGTCACCGGCCCGATCTCGCCCCGGTTGCTGCGCCCGTCGGTGAGGAGCACGACCACCTTCGACTCCGCGCTCGACGCCTGGAGCCGCTTCACCGCGGTCGCCAGGCCCATGCCCACGGCCGTGCCGTCCTCGATCATGCCGACGTCGAGCTCGCCCAGCAGCGTCGTGACGACGCCGTAGTCGAGCGTGAGCGGCACCTGGGTAAACGCCTGACCGGCGAAGGCGACCAGGCCGATGCGGTCGTTGACCCGGCCCGACACGAAGTCGGCCGCTACGGTCTTGGCGGCGCCGAGGCGGTTCGGCTCGAGGTCCTCGGCGAGCATCGAGGTGGAGATGTCCAGCACGAGGACGATGTCGATGCCCTCGGTGCGCACGTCCTCGGTGGTCACGCCCGTCTGGGGCCTCGCCATCGCGATGACGAGGGCGGCGAAGGCGAGGGCCCGCAGCAGGCCGGGGATCCGGTGCCGCCAGCGGCTTCGGCCGAGACCCGCGGCCCGGACGGCATCGACGGCGGAGTAGCGGAGGGCGCCGGAGCGGGCCGGCTCGGCGCGCCGGCGCAGCCAATACCCGAGCGGGATGCCCAGGAGCAGCAGGAGAAGCCAGGGGTCCTCGAAGCGGAACATCTAGCCTCCCCCGGCGGCGGCGGGCTCGTAGACCCGCGGCGTGGTCCGCTCGACGAGCACGCGGCCGAGCTCGAGCGCGGCCAGGCTCTCCTCCGGCCCGG
>JABAOE010001760.1_pt1 | contig 22322 bp, 17 predicted proteins | sample 7062141 | NCBI WGS metagenome assembly JABAOE01 (sample SAMN14538627, study PRJNA623070) | marine sediment metagenome | biome: marine biome [ENVO:00000428]; feature: marine pelagic biome [ENVO:01000023]; material: deep marine sediment [ENVO:00002113] | place: India: Gulf of Khambhat ... | reverse complement strand
CAGAGTTATCCACAGGAATTGTGGATAAACAGGGCCCCAGGGAATCAGGCACTTGCGGGCTTTGTTGCTTCGCTATATCCTACGCGCCCTTTTTGTACCGCAGCGCCTTTTGAGGACGACCCAATGAAAGCCGATATTCATCCCGCCTACAACGAAATCAAGGTTACCTGCAGCTGCGGCAACGAATTTACGACCCGCTCAACGCTTGGCGAGGACCTGATGATAGAAGTCTGCTCCTCATGCCATCCCTTCTACACGGGCAAGCAGAAAATCGTCGATACGGGCGGCCGGGTAGACAAGTTCCGCCGCAAATACGGTATCGGCTAAGGGAATTGCGCCGCTCTCGCCGTTTGCTTGAAGCCCCCGCTTCCGGCACGATCGTGCGCTGCAGGCCGCCGGCGCGCGCGGCAGCTTCTTCGCGGTCGCCAACTGCGGGCCGGCACTATGCGTTGTCTGTAAACGAAGAAAGGCGAAGTATCCGCATTCGCCACGATAGCTTCGCGTGTCTGCGCCTGAAAGAATCGTTTTTTGACAGTTGCTTGCCGCCAGGATGCGGCAATCTTGATAGCCGGCTCGCCGCTGGCGAAGGATCGAAGACTCCATGAGCAAAGATGCATTTACGCTAACCAGCCCTGATGGCACGGCGATCGAACTGCCGATCCACAAGGGAACAATCGGGCCAGACGTCATCGACATCAGCGGGCTGTACCGGGACCAGAAGGTTTTTACTTATGATCCCGGGTTCGTCGCAACCGGCAGTTGTGCCAGCGACATCACGTTCATCGACGGCGAGAAAGGCGTACTCATGTACCGCGGCTACCCGGTGGAGCAGCTGGCGGAACACTCCAATTTCATCGAGGTCGCCTATCTGCTGCTATATGGCGAATTGCCTACGACCGAGCAACTCGAATCCTTTACGCTGTCCATTCGCAGGCACACGATGCTCAACGAGGGCATGCTGCGTTTTTTCAATGGCTTCCGCTACGACGCGCATCCGATGGCGGTGTTGTCCGCGGTAGTCGGCTCCATGTCGGCCTATTACCACGACACGATGAATATTCACGATTCGCATGCGCGCGAAGTGTTCACCCACCGCATTATCGCGAAGCTGCCGACGATCGCTGCCGCGGCCTACAAACTGAGCGTGGGGCAGCCGTTCATGTATCCGCGTAATGACCTGGAATACTCGGAGAATCTGCTGCACATGCTGTTCGCGGTGCCGGCAGAGTCGTATGAAATCAACCAGGTTGCCGCAGAGGCGCTCGATCTGCTCTTTATTCTGCATGCCGATCATGAACAGAACTGTTCGACATCGACGGTACGCATGGCGGGCAGTTCGGGTGCCAATCCGTATTCAGCCATAGCTGCAGGCATATCGGCGCTATGGGGGCCCGCACACGGTGGCGCGAACGAAGCGGTGTTACGCATGCTCGAGCAGATAGGCGACGTCAAGAACATTCCGAAATACATCGAAAAGGCCAAGGATAAAGACGACCCGTTCAGGCTGATGGGCTTCGGGCACCGCGTGTACAAGAACTTCGACCCGCGCGCGACGATCATTCGTGATATGTGCCACAAGGTTTTGCGGCAAAACGGACAGGAGGATTCGCCGCTTTTCGAGCTCGCGCTGCGGCTCGAGGAAATTGCCCTGAAGGACGACTATTTCATCCAAAAGAACCTGTATCCGAATGTCGATTTCTATTCCGGCATCATTTACCGGGCCCTCGGTATACCGACATCCATGTTCACTGTCATGTTCGCCATTGGCAGGACGGTCGGCTGGGTAGCGCACTGGCGGGAGATGATCACCGACCCGAACGGGCGGATCAGCAGGCCGCGACAGCTGTACACGGGTTCGGCGCAACGCGACTACGTGCCGGTCAAAAAGCGGAAATAGGGGTCGGACGCCGGGAGGACTCGGGGAATAACCCCGACTGTGTGCCGCTATTCTTGCAGTAATCGCAGAATCGCGTTCTTGTCCGCGCGCCGCATCGGTTTGCCGTCGACCGGGCTGATCGGGGCCTGGCGAACGCCATCTATCGGAAATACGGTCGCCTCGATAGCAGACTCGCCCTGCATGAATCGGAACGCGGCAAAAGTTTCGGCTCGATCCCTGCGGCTCTTCAGGCGGCGCTCGAACGGTCGGTAGTGTATTGAATTTTCCTCTAGCCGAACGGCGACGGTCTCGGCGTTGTCGGCAAAGACGTGCAGGTTGACCGCAGAATTCGCACGGGCAGTGCCGTGCAACACCGGCCCGACCAGCCGCGGTGTGAATGGCGCCAGCAATTCCATCGCGGACAAGGCGGCGCGTCGCAGGCCCCGGAGCAGGTCAAGGTGCGATTCCCTGCCGAATAGCTGCAGGTGTTCGCTGACTGCTTTCTCGATCTCGGCATTCCCCGGCAACGAGCCACGCGAGTTCATGCCTAGCCGTTCGGCCGCCTTCAGTTTGGCAACACGATAGTCTTCGATGCCCTGCTCGACGATGATACGAGCGGCTTCCTGCGCGAGCACGGTTCTCGCGCGGTCGCCGTTATGTGCTTGCCGCTTGGCCATGTTCTTCAACAATATCCCGGGGCCTAAAACAGGGTCTCGGATTTTTGAGGATCCTCTGCAGTATTGAATATGTCGAGTTGTTCGTCTATTGCCTCGCACTCCGGCACAGAGCCCTCTTGGAAATGCTCAAACATCACGTCTTCGAACGGATGTGCGGCGCTGGCCGGGCAACCCGTGGTTTTGGAGATACGCACCGTGACGATGCCCTCGGGCATGTCCATCTGTTCCTCGGGCATACTCTGCAATGCAATTCTCATGAATTCGATCCAGACCGGCAGCGCCGTTCGCGACCCCTCTTCGCGAGGACCCAGCGGCAGATCGTCGTCGTAGCCGACCCAGACGACGCCGACGATCTTGGAATTGAAGCCCGCGAACCAGGCGTCGCGACGGTCATTCGATGTGCCTGTTTTCCCGGATAAATCGCGGCGCCCGAGGACCCGCGCGCGAACGCCGGTGCCGCGACGGATCACATCCCGCATCGCGTCCTGGATCAGGAATGCGTTTTGCGGGCTGATAATTCTCTCGGCAAGATTCACATCTGCGTATAACTCGGGTGCGCGCGTCGCGTCCGGCTGATAAGCCTCACCCATTTCAGCCATCTGCTCGAGCGAGAACGCGCCTTCGGCATCTCGATCAAAAATGAATTCTTCAACGGCTGCTTCGGCGTCCTCGACCGTGCCGCTTGCATCATCCATGGGCGCAACCGGGTACAGGGGCTGCGGCAGGGCGGCGATGTCTGCTTCGTCCTCTGCAGGCTCGCATTTCCGGCAAACGACGTACGGTGCGGCGCGATACAGGATTTCTTCGTTCGGTCCGATGATCGAGTCGATGATGTAGGGTTTTACGGCATAGCCGCCATTGGCAAACGTCGCATATGCCTGGGCCATGTCCAGTGGCGATGCGGTGCCGCCGCCCAGTGCCAGGGACCCGTTGCGGATCAGGGCATCGTCGGGAAAGCCGAACGGAGCGAGATGGCGGACCGCATTTCCAACCCCGGTGTTGTTGAGGAGCAGGCGAACCGAGGCGAGGTTCATCGAGCGAACCATCGCTTCGCGGACCCGCTGTTCACCATAGAACTTGCCGCTGTAATTAACCGGGCGCCACAGTCGTTCGAGCGCAGCGGAATTGATGACGACCGGCGCATCGAGTACGACAGTCGCCAGCGTGTTGCCGGACTCGAGCGCCGCCGAGTAGATGAACGGCTTGAACGAGGAACCGGGCTGCCGTCTCGCCTGGGTAACGCGGTTGAACTTGCTCAAGGAGAAATCGAAACCGCCGGCCAGCGCAGTTATGGCCCCGTCGAGCGGATCCAGGGATACCAGCCCAGACTGTGCATGCGGTATCTGCGCGAGTGCCCATCCACCGATCGTTATCGGCATCACATATATAATGTGTCCCGGCGCCAGGACGTGGGCAACCACTTCCGGCGCGGGACCAATCGTTTCACGATCGATGTATGGCCTCGCCCAGGACATGCTATACCACTCGAGCTTCCTTGCGGTGCCGTCCTGCAATACGATATCGGCACTGTTGTCTTCATTCAGGCGAGTGACCAGGGCCACGGACAAGCCGCCGGGATTCCCGTAATCCTGCAGCGCCCGTTTGACGCCATCGGGCCAGTCGGCGTAAGGCCCTTCGAGAATTTCACGATCGAGTTCTACGGTGGCGATCGGCCCACGGTAGCCGCGACGTCTCGTGAATTCCAGGAGACCGTTGCGCACCGAATAATTCGCGGCACGTTGCAATGTGGAATCCAAAGTCGTGACAACCTCGAAGCCGGCTGCGTACGTTGCTTCTCCATATCGCGCCAGCATTTCCCGCCGAACCATCTCGGCGACATACGGTGCAGACAGCTCGTTTGCCGTGCCGTGCAGCTTCGATACCATCGGATAGGCCATCGCGCCGTCGAATTCAATCTCACCGATATAGTCGAGCTCCAGCATTCGATTCAGCACATAGCTGCGACGCATCGATGCATTCGCGGGGCTTCTGACCGGGTTGTAACTCGACGGCGCGGGAAGCACGCCGGCAAGCGTCGCCGCTTCCGCAACATTGATGTCGTTGAGGTTCTTGCCGAAGTAGACCTGTGCTGCCGCCGCGACACCGTACGCACGCTGTCCGAAGAACATCTTGTTAAGGAACAGCGCCATGATCTCTTCTTTGGAGAATTCCTGTTCAATCTTGTAGGCAAGAAAGGCTTCCCGAAGCTTGCGTGTGAACAACTGTTCGCGAGTAAGGAAGTAATCGCGTGCCAGCTGTTGCGTAATCGTGCTGCCGCCTCCGGAAATCTCTCCGGTTCTGATCATGCGTAAACCGGCGCGCAGTATGCCGAGATAATCGATCCCCGGATGTTCGAAGAAGCGCCCGTCTTCGGCTGCAACAAAAGCGTCAACAACGAACGGTGGCAGGTCCTCGTAATCGACGAGTATGCGTCGCCGCTCTCCGACTTCCTCGATCAGGCGACCGTCACGACTAAAAATCCTCAGTGGAATCTGCAGGGGAATTTCTCGTATCGCTTCCGCGGGGGGCAGACTCGGTGCCACGTAGTAATAGGCCCCGACCAGGCCGCTAGCGAACATCATCGATAAGATGAGGCTGACACCGGCACACAGTGTGAGCCATGGCGCGTAGCGCCTGGTCCGCGATCTCTTCGGTTGCTGGTTTGGCTTGACGGTATCTTGCATGGTCTCGGCCACTTCAGGCCCAGGCGGTCTTGAGGGGCAGCACCTCATGAGCCCAAGAAAAATTCATGATTTGCCGCAAATCTCTGCTTTTTCAAGGATGCTGCCAACCAATTGTGGCAATCGTATGGCATCCGCTAGGCGCGATGATAGCCAGATCATTGCAAAATTGCATGAGGCGCTATTGTGACGCATCACACATACGCGGGGACGCGTAAAGGGCAGGCTTAATGCCGGTTTCAGGACGTGGATCCGGGCCCGCCGAAGGCGCATTCTGGGGGCATTTTCAGCCGAATTTTTGCCCGCCCAGAGCCGCTCGGGGCGTCACATTTAGGGCCGCGGACCAGTTCACGGAATGAGGGCCTCTGGCGCAGTACCATACGATCCCCCTATCGTGAACAAAGTCACGTTTTATTTAACATTTTATTGATATATAGTTAAATTCGTATGCTCAGGCCCAGCCTAAATTTGACCCGCAACTTACCGACTTAGAAGGAAAAAATACGTGTTTTTTGGCAAAAAATCACAGCCTCTGCTGGGTCTCGATATAACGACCTCGTCGGTCAAGCTAATCGAACTTTCCCAGAGTGGAAAACGCTACCGGGTCGAGGCTTATGCGGCGGAGCCGACCCCGCCGAGCTCGGTCAATGAAAAGGCAATCGTCGATGCCAAGGCTGTTGGAGAGGCCATCCGGCGGGCGGTCAAACGCGCCGGTGCCAAGGCAACCGACGTCGCCATAGCAATCTCCGGCGACGCAGCGATTACCAAGGTCATTCAGATGCCCTCGTCTCTCTCCGAGAGAGACCTCGAGGGGCAGGTCGAAATCCAGGCCGATCAGTACATCCCGTTCCCGATGGAAGAAGTCAGTTTCGACTACGAAATCGTCGGCGCGAATGACAATGATCCCGAACTGATGGATGTGTTGCTGGTTGCGACACGTACCGACAACGTCGAACAACGCCAGAATGCGGTCCAGGCCGCCGGACTGACGGCCACCATCGTCGACGTCGAAGCATTCGCGCTGGAAAATGCCTGTGCCTTGCTCAGTCACCAGATTCCCGATGGCGGCATCGGCCAGGCCGTGGCGATCGTCGACATCGGCGCCAGCAGCACGACCTTCAGCGTGTTGCAGGATCTAAAGGTCATCTATACGCGTGACTTTGCCTTCGGCGGGCAACAGCTGACCGAAGAAATCATGCGTACCTACGGTCTCTCGATGGAGGATGCGGGCCGCGCCAAGAAACAGGGCGGTCTGCCGAGCAACTACCAACCGGAAGTGCTGGAGCCTTTCGTCGACGACATGACGCAACAGGTAAGTCGCTCGTTGCAGTTTTACCTCGCATCCGGCGGCGGACGCGAACAACCCGACATGATCCTGGTGTGCGGTGGTTGTGCAAACATCCCCGGAATTGCAGACGTCATTTCGAGCAGGGTCGGTATCCCGACCGAAGTCGGCGATCCGCTCGGCCAAATGAAGATTTCATCCAAAGCCAAGTCGCAAGGCGTGCACAAGGATGCCACGGCCCTGCTGACGGCCTGTGGCCTTGCACTGAGGAGCTTCGACTGACATGCCCCGCATTAATCTGCTCCCGTGGCGTGAAGAAGAGCGTAAAAAACGCCAACGAGATTTCCTGGTGGCGATGGGCGGTGCCGTTGTAGCCGCCGTCATTTGTGTAGGCCTGACAATTTTTGCGTATTCGCAAATGATCGATGGGCAGCGAGCCAGGAACCAACGCCTCGAAAACGAAATCGTCGAGCTCGAGAAGAGCATCGCGGAGATCGACGGACTGGAACGGCAAAAGGAACGGCTGCTTGCACGTATGGAAATCATCGAGCAATTGCAGCGCAGTCGCCCGGAGATCGTTCACCTGTTTGACGAAATGACACGGCAGATGCCCGAAGGCGTATACCTGACGGGAATGCGCCAGAACGGCAACGCCGTCGAAGTCATGGGAGTCGCGCAGTCAAGTACCCGTGTATCAGCGTTGATGCGCAATATTGACGCTTCCGAATGGTTAACTGATCCCGGCGTGATCAAGGTGGAGACCACCGAAGCCGGTCCTGCGCGGCAGGCGGAATTCGTCGTCAACCTGAAGCAGATCAACACGGAAGAGCAGGAATTGGAGGGTGTGGAATGAACCTCGTTGACGAACTAAAAAATCTGGACGTCAATGACGTTGGTCGCTGGCCGCTGATTTTTCGTGTAGCGGTCATCTGCATTGTGTTCGTGGTCGTTGTTGGGATGGGTGTCTACTGGTTCATCGTTCAGGACAAGGCGCCGCAGCTCCAGCGAGCCGAGGAAGAGGAACAGACGCTGCGCATTTCCTTCGAAAACAAGCAGAGGAAAGCGGCAAATTATGATTCCTACAAAGCCCAGCTGGCGCAAATGGAGCAGTCGTTCGGCACCATGCTCCGGCAGCTTCCGGGCGAAACGGAAATTCCCAGCCTGATCGTCGATATTTCACAAACCGGATTGGCTGCCGGCCTGCAGGAGAAGCTGTTTCAGCCGCAGGCTGAAATCCCCAAGGACTTCTATGCGGAAAAGCCGATCACGATCAGTCTTTCAGGCGGCTATCACGAAATAGCCAACTTTGTCAGTGGCGTTGCCGCGTTGCCGCGAATCGTAACGCTGCATGACATCAACATTACACCGGATGATCAGGAGACCTTCGACAACCTGACGATACAGGTAACGGCGAAGACCTATCGCTATCTGGATGAAGAAGAAGAAGATGGTGGTTCGAGATGAGAGCTTCCCCGCTAAGGCTGTTGCCATTGCTGTTGCTTGCAGGCGTCGGGCTGACTGCCTGCGGCAGTGACATGGATGACCTGGACAAGTACATTAATGAGGTCAAGGCGAGGCCCGGCGGGCGCATCGAACCGCTGCCGGAAATTACGCCATACGAGACATTCAACTATGCCGCCGACGAGGACGGACTTCGCTCTCCGTTCGTACCCGATACGCCGCAGGCAGCTGCAGGCCCAGCAGCCAGCGGCCCGCGGCCGGATCGTGACCGCAGCCGGGAGTTCCTGGAACAGTTCCCGCTCGACACGCTGCGCATGGTCGGAACGCTCGAACTCGCCGGCGTCAACTACGGACTCATACAAACTTCGGATGGGCTGATTCATCGCGTCGTGCCTGGCAATTACATGGGCCAGAACGACGGACGAATCGTTGCAGTAAATGAATCAGAGATTGAATTAATAGAAATCATTTCAGACGGGATCGGTGGTTACCTGGAAAGAGAAGCCGCAGTCGGTCTTGCGGACTGATGCCTGAATGGAACAGGGAGTATTTCGAATGAAGCTCATAACACGGCCGACGATCGGCAAACAAATCCGACGTTTGGTAACGCAAGTCACTGCGGTGACGCTCATGCTAAGCGGCCTGTCTGCGATAGCGCAGGAAGGGAACCGCCTGCAGGATATCCAGGTACAGAGCCTGCCGGGGCAGCGCATCGAGCTGCAGCTGATCTTGAGCGGCACCGCGCCGGAACCATTGGCATTTACTATCGATGAGCCGGCGAGAATCGCCCTCGACCTTCCGGACACGTCCCTCGGCATGACGTCGCGACGTCAGGACGTCAATCTCGGGCCGCTGGACACCGTGCTTACAGCCGAGGCTGGCGGCCGCACGCGGGTCGTCCTCAATCTCGATGAGCTGGTTCCCTACGAGACCCGACGTAGCGGCAACACGATTTACCTGACGCTCGGCAGTGATTCCGGCGACGCCGCCATGACGACGCAGTTCGCCGGCGCCCAGGCACCGACCACCTCGCCGACCTTTGCCGCGAGCGGCGCACGCCAGATCAACAGTGTTGATTTCCGACGCACCCGAGACGGTGGTGGCCGTGTACTGGTCAACCTGAGCGACCCGTCGACGGCCGTCGACATTCGCCAGGAAGGCGGCCGCGTGGTTGCGGTCTTTAAAGATACTGCGTTGCCGGCGGAACTCATGCGTCGTCTGGACGTGACGGACTTTGCGACGCCGGTAACGACAGTTGACACACTCCGCACCAACCTGGATACGCGCATCGTCATCAGCGCAGATGGCGATTATGAGCAGCTTGCGTATCAGTCGGATAACGACTTCACGATCGAAATCAACCCGTCCGTGGATGATCCGGAGGTGGCCCCGTCGCTGTTCTCGGAAACCAAGGAATACCAGGGCCAACGCCTGACGCTGAATTTCCAGGATATCGAGACACGCGCAGTACTGCAGCTCCTGGCCGAAACTTCCGGACGCAATATCGTGGTATCGGATACGGTGCAGGGTAACGTCACCCTGAGACTCAGAAACGTGCCCTGGGACCAGGCGCTCGACATCGTCATGACCACCAAGGGTCTGGACATGCGCGAAAACGGTAACGTGATCATCGTTGCGCCGGCCGAAGAAATCGCGGCTCGCGAAACAGCAGATCTCGAAGCCAAGGCAGCGATCAACGAACTTGAGCCGCTCTATTCCGAATTCCTGCAGGTGAATTACGCGAAAGCCGCAGACCTCGCCGCATTAATAGGCGGTGAGAGCGGCAACGCGCTTCTTTCCGAGCGTGGCAGCGTCGGCATCGACGACCGCACCAATACGCTGCTCGTGCAGGATACGGCCGAACGTCTGCAGGACATCCGCCGTCTCGTGCGCACACTGGATATCCCGATTCGCCAGGTTCTGATCGAATCGCGCATCGTCGTAGTCAACGACGACTTCAGCCGTGAACTCGGCACCCGCTTCGGTTTCACCGGTGTCACGGACAACAGCGCCGACGGCATTATTTCCGTGACCGGCACGGGCGAAGGCAGCGACATCATCGTTGGCTCCGCACTGGATAACCTGGCCAGTAGCGGCCAGCCGTTCCCGGTCACCGCGCCCGGTATTTCTGATCGTTACAACGTCAATGTACCGATCGACAACCCGGCAGGACGTATCGCGTTGGCGGTTCTCAATTCCGATTACATCGTGGACCTCGAGCTGACGGCATTACAGGCCGAGGGCCGGGGCGAAATCGTCTCGACGCCACGCATCATCACGGCGAACCAGAAAGAGGCGCGCATCGAGCAGGGTGTGGAGATTCCCTACCAGGAATCGGCATCGTCCGGCGCCACGACGACACAGTTCAAGAAGGCTGTGCTGAGCCTTACGGTAACGCCGCAGATAACCCCGGATAACAACATCATCATGGATCTGCTCGTCAGCAAGGACAACGTCGGCGAGCTGACACCGAGCGCACAGGGCGGTCTGGTACCGAGTATCGATACGCGCGCGGTGGAAACACAGGTCCTCGTAAGAGACGGTCAAACCGTCGTGCTCGGCGGAATCTACGAGACCGAGCGGCGGGAAACCATTAATAAAGTGCCCTTCCTGGGCGATATTCCAGGGGTTGGCGTTCTGTTCCGCTCGAAATCGAATGTGTCGAACAAGGCAGAACTGTTGATTTTTGTAACACCGAGAATCCTTACCGAGGGTTCCAGCATTTATTAGCCGTAAACCTACTGGAACGGCCAAGAGCAAGGAAACGGACCGATGAGAAAATTGTTTGGGGTGGCGACGTTACTGATTGCGTTTTTCCTCGTCGCCTGTGAAGCCGATCCTGCATTTGTCGGGAGCGGAGCGACTCCCACGCCACTTCCAGATGGCGACGGTGGTGCTGGCGGTCAGGGCGGCGCAGTGTTCATGGGATCGGGTACCGGCGCCTCGTTTCAGAGCGGCGTCATAGCCATATCGCAGACCGATCTCCCGGCCGGCGGCAGCGCCAGCCTGACGGTCACCTTCGTCGACGAAAACAACAACCTGGTCGGGGACAGCATCGACGTGAATTTCAGTTCGGCCTGCTTTGCCGGCAGCCTCGCGGACATCATCCCGAGTTCCGTCAACACGGTAACGGGCGCAGCGACAGTGACCTATTCAGCCACCGGATGTGCGGGTGCTGATAACATTACCGCTACTGCAAACGTCAACGGCACCGTATTGACCGCGAATGGCTCGGTCACCGTAGCCCCGGCAACCGTCGGGTCCATTCAGTTCATCAGCGCCAATCCGAGCAACATCGGGCTGCTGGGCACCGGTGGCGTCGGCCGCCAGGAAACCTCCACGATACGCTTCCAGGTTACGGATTCAACTGGTGGGCCAGTGTCCGGAGCCACCGTCGACTTTACTCTCAATACTACTATCGGGGGCATTACCCTGACGCCGCAGTCGGCCACGAGTGATGTCCAGGGATTCGTGCAGACGGTCATATCAGCGGGGTCCGTCGCGACGAGTGTTCGCGTCACGGCCACCGTAAACCCATCGAGCCCGGTAATCGCGGCGCAATCTGATCAACTCACGATTACCACCGGCATCCCGGATAACGACAGCGTGGATCTATCGGTGGAATGCGTGAACATCGAGGGCTGGAATATTTCCGGCGTCTCGACCGAGGTCACGGTGCGCATGTCCGACCGTTACAACAACCCGGTCCCCGACGGCACGGCGGTTACACTGACTACCGAAGGCGGCCAGATCGGCGGATCCTGCCAGACGACGACTACAGAGACTGCCGGCGCGGGAGTATGTTCCGTGACCTTTGTCAGCTCGAGCCCGCGCGACAATCCCACGATTGCAACGGGAGACGGCCGGTCAACGATTCTCGCCACGGCGATCGGCGAAGAGAGTTTTGTCGATGCCGATAGCGATGGCATATTCAACAACGCCGATAGTCCGCTGGAAATCGGCGAGCCATTCCGCGACGACAACGAAAACGGAGTACCCGACCCGGCGTTGGGCGAGGTATTCAGCGATTTCAACGCCAACGGCCTGCCGGATCCTTTTGATCATCCCGATTACATAAACTTCAACGGCCTGCTGTGCGACAGTATGACGGCTCTGTGCAGCCCGAACGAGACGCTGTTTGTCAGTGACTCGGGCGTCATCGTCATGTCGGCGAGTTCCGCGCTAATTACAGACGACACTGTCGGAGGCGCCATTAACGTAGCTGGTGCGTCAGTACAAACTGTCAATGTGACGGTCGGCGATAACAAGGGCAATGGCTCAATTTCACAGCCCATGGCCGGTGGCACAACTATCGAAGCAGAAACCTCGAATGGCGCTATGGCCGGGCCGGATAGCTACGTTGTACCGTGTTCGAATAACAACGGGCCGCTCATATTCCCATTTTCCGTCAAAGGCGACACCACCCCCGATGGCGGCACCCTGACGATCACAGTAACATCGCCGAGCGGTTTTATTACCAGGCACTTTATCGGCGTAACTGACTAATATGCGTAAGGAACAAAAGCTCCGTCCCCGGGACGGAGCTTTTTTTTAGGGAAGACGATTGGTAAACAGAATTTTTCTTGTGGGCCCGATGGGCGCAGGAAAATCCGCGGTCGGCAGGCAACTGGCAAGGCTCTTGCATCTGGAGTTCATCGACAGCGACGAAGAAATCGAAACGCGAACAGGCGTTGACATTCCGTTCATTTTCGAAAAGGAAGGCGAAGAGGGGTTTCGCAAACGCGAGGTGAAAGTGATCGACGAACTCTCGCAAAAGGACGGTATTGTCCTTGCAACGGGCGGTGGCGCAATCACGGACTCCGACAGCCGCAACCGCCTCGGTGCACGCGGCTATGTCGTTTACCTCTATACCAGCGTGAAGCAGCAGTTGGATCGCACGCAGCGCGGCCGTCACCGTCCGATGCTGGACAACGAGAATCCCGAAAAAATCCTCGAAGAGCTGATGAAAATTCGCGATCCGCTTTACCGGGAAGTCGCCGACCTTATCGTCGACACCGATGGCCGCCGCGTCACTACGGTCGCCCGCGAGATCCACGAATCACTCTAAAACGCCGGCATTTCGGGTAATCTTTGCCGGTGACAGGAAACGCGGGCAGAGCATTGGTAATTTCCAGCACAATCACAGTCGATCTCGGCGAACGCAGCTATCCCATCATTATCGGCAATGGCCTGATCGGCGACTTTGATCTCGCAGAGTACCTGGATGGGCCGGATTGCCTGGTCGTTACCAACGAAACAGTGGCGCCACTCTACCTTCCCACGATGCAGAAGATGCTTCCTGCAGGCAGGGTCGTCGAGTCCCTGCCCGATGGCGAGCAATACAAAACGCTGAAGACGGCGGAGCAGGTGCTGGATCGCCTGGCGGCGAGCCAGGCCAGCAGGGACGCCACCGTGATCGCACTCGGCGGCGGCGTGGTGGGGGATATCGCGGGTTTCGCCGCCGCCTGCTACATGCGGGGCGTCGCCTTCATCCAGATGCCTACGACCCTGCTCTCGCAGGTAGATTCGTCCGTAGGCGGCAAAACCGGCGTCAATCATGTTGAGGGCAAGAACCTGATCGGCGCGTTCCACCAGCCCAGGCTCGTGCTCATCGATACCGACACCCTGAAAACCCTGCCCGACAGGGAATTCACGGCGGGCCTGGCAGAGGTCATCAAGTACGGTGCCATTGCAGACGGCGATTTCTTCGCCTGGCTCGAAGCCAACATGGTGGAGCTCAAAAACAAGAATCCGGAGGCGCTGGCACAGGCAATACATCGTTGCTGCGAACTGAAAGCCGAAGTGGTCACCGAGGATGAGCGCGAGGCGGACCGGCGCGCGATACTGAATTTTGGCCATACTTTCGGCCACGCGATTGAAAACTCGCTGGGTTACGGAGAATGGCTGCACGGCGAAGCTGTCGCCGTCGGCATGCTCATGGCGGCGGAATTGAGCCGTGTCAGCGAGGATGAACAGACGCGCCTCAGGAATCTCATCGAAGCTGCGGAATTACCGTCCAGGCCACCGGCCATCGGCGCCGAGACTATGCGTACGGCGATGCAAATGGACAAGAAGGTGCAGGGCAAGCAACCCAGGTTCGTGCTGTTGCGCTCGCTCGGCGATGCATATGTGACGTCGGACTATGACGGCGGGTTGCTGGATGACATCCTCAACAAAGCCGATATCTGACATGGCACTGCCTGCCGGCGATCTCGCGCCGTACGCAGCCCGCGAGGAACACAGCAAGGGCCGCCGCTACGCAGAACCTGCAGCGCCGTATCGCGGCGAGTACCAGCGCGATCGTGATCGCATAGTGCATTGCACCGCATTCCGGCGGCTCGTCTACAAGACCCAGGTATTCGTCAATCACGAAGGGGACCTGTATCGAACGCGGCTCACGCACTCCCTCGAGGTCGCACAGATCGCGCGAACCGTTGCCAGGGCATTGCGCCTGAACGAGACCCTGGTCGAGGCAATCAGCCTGGCCCACGATCTGGGGCATACGCCCTTCGGTCACGCAGGGCAGGACTCATTGAACGCCTGCATGCGGGATTTCGGTGGTTTCGAACACAACCTGCAATCACTGCGGGTTGTCGATGAACTCGAGGCCAAATACGCCGACTTTCCGGGGCTCAACCTGACCTTCGAAACGCGTGAAGGCATTCTCAAACACTGCTCACAACGCAATGCAAGAGAGCTGGGCGAACTCGGCAAGCGATTTCTCGAACGGCGACAGCCAGGTCTCGAAGCACAGATCGCCAACATCGCCGATGCCATCGCCTATAACAATCACGACGTCGATGACGGATTTCGGGCCGAGCTCATAAGCCTCGATGAATTGCGGCAGCAATTGCTATTCGAAGAACAATATGCCGCAGTGCACGAGCGTTTCCCGGATCTCGAGGATCGTCGGCTTATCTACGAAATCATTCGCCGCATGATCGACACGGTGGTCACGGACCTGATCGACACCACGGCCCGGAAACTGGAAGCGCTGCGGCCGCAGTCGATCGAGGATATACGTGCGCAACGGGACGTGATCGTTGTCATGAGCGAGGAAATATTCGAGAAGCACAAAGCCCTGAAGCAGTTCCTCGGCAAGCGGCTTTATCGGCATGCCAGGGTCAGGGAGATGACCGATAAAGCGAAACGCATGGTCGAAGTGCTGTTCGATCGCTACATGAACGATCCGGGCCAGATGCCGGCCGAGTTCTCCGGCCGTGCCTCCGCGGAAGGGGCCGACGAGTCGGCAAAGGCGCGCGTCGTCGCCGACTACATCGCCGGCATGACGGATCGCTTTGCGATCAAGGAGCACGATCGCCTCAAATGATTCCCGGGCCAATCGCTGTAACCCGTCGGCGTTATATCCGCGCTACAATGCGCGGCCAGCCGACATTCGCCGGAGCGAAAGTGGAAAAGAAAGACATTCCCGTCAACGAGCGCCTGATCTTCGCGATGGACGTGCCCGACTGCGAGCGGGCTCGCCAGGTAGCGGAAGAACTCGGCGACTCTGTCACGTTCTATAAGCTCGGCCTCGAGCTGATGATGAGCGGCGGATATTTCGAATTGCTGGACTGGATGCTGGCGCGGGACAGGAAGGTTTTTGCCGATCTCAAGTTCTACGATATTCCAGCGACCGTGGGCGCCGCCGTGCGACAGCTGCAGGATCGCGGCGCCAGTTTCGTGACCGTTCATGGGGATAAATCGATCATGGAGGCCGCGGCTGAAAACAAGGGCGACAACCTCAAGGTGCTGGTGGTCACCGTGCTGACCAGCCTCGACAAAAGCGATCTCGCCGACCTCGGTTTCGATCGTGACGTCGGCGAGCTGGTCCTGGCACGCGCCAGGCTCGCATTTGAGACTGGTTGTGACGGGGTGATATCGTCGGGCCTCGAGGCGCCGAAACTCCGCGAGCACGTTGATCCGGGACTGCTGATCGTAACGCCGGGCATTCGCCCTGCGGATAACGCGACGACGGGCGATCAGAAGCGCGTGGTCACCGTGGAGCAGGCGTTCCACAATGGCGTTGACTACATCGTCGTCGGGCGGCCAATACGCGATGCCAAGAGCCCGCGGGCGGCGGCCGAGTCCATTCAGGCGACGATTGCCGCGGAGTTCTCATAGATGACCGCCAAACTGAAAAATGACCTGTTGATTCGCGCGCTGCTGCGGCAGCCCGTGCCGCGCACGCCCGTGTGGATCATGCGCCAGGCAGGACGCTACCTGCCGGAATATCGCGAGATTCGCGCCAAAGCCGGCGATTTCATGAGCCTGTGTTCGAACCCCGAGCTCGCCTGCGAAGTGACCTTGCAACCTCTGAGGAGGTTTCCGCTGGATGCCGCGATCCTTTTTTCCGACATCCTGACGATCCCGGATGCAATGGGGCTCGGGCTGTTTTTCGTAACCGGCGAGGGGCCGAAGTTCGAGCATCCGGTGCGCACCGCGGCAAGGGTGCACAAGCTCGGCGTTCCGGACGTTGCCGAGAAACTCGGTTACGTCTTCGATGCCGTCTCGCTGATCAGGAAGGAACTCGACGGTGCGGTGCCGCTCATCGGCTTTTCCGGCAGCCCGTGGACCGTCGCCACGTACATGGTCGAGGGCGAGTCGAATCGCGATTTTCCGCATATCAAGGGAATGGCGACCCATGAACCGGAACTCCTGGACGAGTTGCTTGATAAGGTGGCGAAAGCGACGATCGACTATCTCAATGCCCAGGTCGACGCGGGCGCGCAGGCGATCATGATTTTCGACACCTGGGGCAGCACGCTTGAACCTGATCAGTATCGACGGTTTTCATTACAGCGAATGCAGCAGATCCTCGACGAGCTGCAGCGCGAGAAGGATGGACAGACGATTCCGGTCATCCTGTTTACCAAGGGTGCGGGGGAATTACTGGCCGATATGGCCGAAACGGGTTGCGATGCGCTCGGCGTCGACTGGACCACGGAGCTCGCTGCGGCCAGGCAACTCACCGGCGACAAGGTCGCGTTACAGGGCAATCTCGATCCTGCGACACTCCGCGAACCGGCGGAAGTCATCGAGCAGGGCGTCGCGGATGTTCTCGAGAGTTACGGAAAAGGCCCCGGGCACGTGTTCAATCTCGGCCATGGCATCACGCCGGATATCGATCCCGACAATCTCGCCGTGCTCGTGGATGCGGTCCACCGTCTGAGCCCGCAATATCATTCGCAGGAGCCGCTTTAGCCGCTGAGGTTTAATCCAAAAGCCGCTTACAGAGGCAAAAGAAACCCCGCCAAGGCGGGGTTCCCGTGACTTACTTTAAACTCGACGTCAATCCGAGTCGCTGTCGGAGTCACTGTCAGAGTCGTCCGATCTGTCATTCTTCTTGCGATCCGAATCGCTGTCGGAGTCACTGTCGGAGTCACTGTCCGAATCGCTTTCGGAATCACTGTCAGAGTCGTCCGATCTGTCATTCTTATTGCGATCCGAATCGCTGTCGGAGTCACTGTCGGAGTCACTATCCGAATCGTCATCACGATCGGAATCGGAATCGGAATCCGAATCTGAATCGCTGTCCGAATCGTCATCACGATCGGAATCGGAATCGGAATCCGAATCTGAATCGCTGTCCGAATCGTCATCGTCATCCTTTCTCTTGGCACACTTCCGGATGGCTTTGACCTCGCGATTCGTGAGAATGCCGTGACGTTTCAGGTCTCTTAGCAGTCTTTCCAAGGCTTTCTTGCCGCCGTTGTCGAACGCATCCGCGACCAGGTCGGCGATACTGGAACCGTCGGGCTGGACCTCGTTGTCGACTCCGGAGTTGCAGCCGTTGACTACCACTTTGCCTGCGAGGTCCGAGTCCGGGTACGCATCGATGCTATCCGGTATGCCGTCGCCGTCACGGTCGCCGTAGAGCCCGATCAGAACCGGATCATGGTCCGAGGAACGGAATTCATCGGCTTTGTAAAGCGCCGCCTGGTTGAAGGTGTTGTAGTCGAGGGCGCGTGGCTCATCCGCGTTGATATGCCAGAATGCCGCGCCGGTGACGCTCGGCAGCATGCTCGAGTTCGCCAACGCGTGATCGAGATAGCCCGATTCGGCAAAGAAGTTGAACGAGTAAGCGCCGTCCGCAAAGCCCGTGCCGGCAAACGCCTCGATGAGGTCGAAGTAGCCGGCCGACTCGATCGTGGTAATCGGGTCTTCCATGGCGTATGCATTCAGGTCGCCGAGGATCAGGGCATCGTCGGCGCCGCTGCCGGTCGGGTCCGTGGCGAGCCAGTCGACCAGTGCTACGGCGGCTTCGGTACGCACGCCGTTGCAGTTACCCTGGCCGTCGCCGGTATCGAAATCCCCGACATCGTTGCAATCGGAACCCTTCGACTTCAAATGATTGACGGCGACGGTGAACACCAGTCCACTGGTATAGTCGGCAAAGCTCTGCGCCAGAGTCGGCCGGTTCTTCGTGTCGTCGAACATCGGGTCCACCGACGAATCGAGCAGCGCAAAGGTACCGACCGGTGACACTGCCGCCGGCTGATAGATTATGCCGACGCGGATAACGTCGCTACCGATCGGGCCGGTCGCAATGTAATCATAAGTTCCGGCTCCGGCGACATCATTGAGACCATTGACAAGATCAGCGATCGGCACGTCGGAGGCGTCGTTCTCGAGCTCGATCAGCCCGAGGACGTCGGCATCCAGCCTGGTGATCGCGGCCACGAGCTTGTCTCGCTGTCGCGTGAATTCCTCTGCGGTGTCTGCGCCCCGGCAGAACTGATCGGCGAGCGGGCCGCAGACAGGGCCAATTCCGTCTTCGTCGATCGTTGTGAAGTAGTTGAGTACATTGAACGAAGCGACGCGAATGGTGCCACCGACATCCGGCGGGCCGCTTCGCGCATTGACGCGCGTGAAAGTTACGGGCGAAACCGGGTGCAGCTCATAGGCGCCGAACGAATAACCGAGCACTGCCGTCAGTCCATCGACGGTGTCGCCGGTTCGAAGCGTGTCGTCCTCACCGATGTAAGGCGGCAGCGGCGACGGGTTCGGAAAGGTGCTGGCATCGTCCAGCTGGATCCGGCTGCGGTCGTTGAGGTCCTTTACCGCCACTGCGGCCGCGCCGGGCATCGCGATATTGGTGGCATTGTCGAGTGGCGCGACCGCCGACAGGTCGACTTCGCCGAAACGGCCCTGGTCGAAGTTGCCGGAAACATACAGCGTGTCCGGGAACGTGACCAGCATCCCCTCCCAGCGCTCGAATTCGTCTTCTGCAGCAACAGGCAAAGTGACCGTCGCCGGCGTGACCGCGTTGCCCTGGCTGCAGACGGACATGTTGCTGATGGCGTCAAGCCGCGTCAGATCGAAGAACTCGGTGACGTCTCCCTGGACCCGCACCACGTCGCCCACGGCAACGTCCGGGCCGGAGCTCAGGTCGTACACGAAGATGCCCTCTGAGGTCGAGGCGTCCGCGTCATTCTGCGCATCTTCTTCCTGGAGGAAGAAGCCGCCGAGCTGATCGCCGGCCTGGAAGTCCCCGACGACAACGCCTTCGACCACGATGCCCGAATCACCGGCTAGCGGACTGGCAGAGCCGCTGCCCTGCACGGCGGAAATCAGCGTTGCTGTCACCGAATCGCCGCACTCGCCAAATTCTGGTCCGGTGGGAGGAGCATCAGGGCAATCGTTGGCCGCGCCCGGCGTGCCAAAGTCACCGTTGCCGAGGGGAGTGCTGGCAGTACACCAGTTTGCGCCGACGTTGTTATCCAGCGTTGGATCTTTCAGGGACATCGACGCGCCGTTGGGATCGGGAAAAGTGACACCGTCGTCCCACTCCACGCGATCGATCTCTTCGCCGGATGCGTCCACAAGAACCAGCTCGTCGGCGCCGTTAGAAAGAGATGTATTGAAGAATTGATAGTCGACGGCGATCCCGCCATTCATACTGGGATTCGCATTTCTGCCCAGCACCAGGAAGCCGCCCGCCGGGACGACAAGCGGCACGACATTTTCGATCAAATGGCTGTCGAAATCGTCGTCCCGCATCGTCCAGCCGTTGATATCGATCGGACTCCCCGTCGGGTTGAAAATCTCGAAGTATTCGCCGTTCGCGTCCGATTCAAAACGGGGATTTTGCAAGATCTCATTGATCACCACGGATGACTGGGCCAGGGCGGATTGTCCTGACGCAAGCGCAACGCAGAGCAGGAAAAAGAAATATGAAGGTCGACGCCTCGTCGCTAATCGAGTTGCTCTAAAGGCCACAGGTTGCTCCCCCGCTGGTTATTACTGTCGGCGATTTGCGACAGTATAGACGATTTGCACCCTGTCTTTGCGGCAAACTTTTTCGCGTCAGGGATTAAGTTAAATAAATGTGTCGACAGCGAAGCGATTATGCGTCGCGCAAAGCCCGGCGAAGAATTTTGCCGACATTCGTCTTCGGCAATTCGTCCCGGAACTCGATTTGCCTGGGTACCTTGTAAGCGGTGAGGTTTTCACGGCAGTGACGCAGCACGTCCTCCTTGGTAACGGAGGGATCGCTCCTGACGACGAACAGCTTGACGGCTTCGCCGGTTTTCTCATCCGGGATGCCGATCGCGGCGGCTTCGAGCACCCCTGGCATCTCGACCACGACGGCTTCAATTTCGTTCGGGTACACGTTGAAGGCCGACACCAGGATCATGTCTTTCTTGCGATCCTCGATATAAAAGAAACCGCGGTCGTCCATGCGTCCGATGTCCCCGGTGCGGAACCACCCACCTGGCAGCATGACCTTTGCGGTCTCCTCGGGGTTCTGCCAGTAACCTTCCATGACCTGCGGCCCGCGGATACAGATCTCGCCGATCTCGGCGGTTGCTAGCTGATTGCCGTCGTCGTCGACGATACACATTTCAGTGGATGGAACAGGCAGCCCGATCGAGCCGTTGAACTCTGCCAGGTTGAACGGGTTGCTGCTGGCGACGGGCGAGGTTTCAGTCAGGCCGTAACCCTGCGTGATGTGCAGCCCCGTTACCTGATGCCACTGACGCGCCACCGCCTCCTGCACCGCGGTGCCGCCGCCTACCGCCAAACGCAGGTGACTGAAGTCGAGATCCGCGAAACCGGGGGTGTTCAGCAAGCCGGCAAACAGCGTGTTCACGCCGGTTATATAGGTGAACTTGTGGCGCCTGAGCTCCTTGACGAAGGCCGGCAGGTCGCGCGGGTTGGTGATCAGGACGTCTTCGCCACCGTCGTACATAACCGACAGCAAATTGCTCTGCAGCGAAAAACTGTGATACAGCGGCAATGGCGTGATGGCGACAATTCTATCTACGTCCTGGTAGATATCTCCCTGCAACGCGTGTGACTGCAACACGTTGTACACCATGTTGCGATGGCTCAGCATCGCCCCCTTGGCAGCGCCGGTCGTGCCACCCGTGTATTGCAGAAAAGCAATATCGGCGAAACCCAGTTCGATGTGCTCCAGCTGTTGTCTGGCGCCGGCACGAAGGGCAGCCGGCAGCCGAACGCGAGCGGGCAGCGAGAACGATGGCACAAGCTTTTTGATGTGTTTTACAACGAAGTTGGTGATGACGCTTTGCGGCCAGCCCAGAAGATCCCCTATCCTAGTGGTGACAATGTGCTCGATTTTTACGTCAGCGAGTATTTCCTCGAGTGTGTGGGCAAAATTCTCGAGGATGATGATGCATTTCGCGCCCGAGTCGATGAGCTGATGCCTCAGTTCCCGCGGCGTGTATAGTGGATTGACGTTCACCGCCACAAGACCCGCGCGGAAGATCCCGATTAGCACGACCGGGTACTGCAGCAAGTTCGGTAGCATTATTGCGACGCGTTCTCCCCGGGTTAGCCCGAGAGACTTTTGCAGGTAGCAGGCAAATTTCATCGACAGCCTGTCGATGTCGCGATAAGTAAGCGTGGACCCGAAGTTTGTGAACGCGGGCCGATCCGCAAACTCCTGGAACGAGTACTCGACCAATTCACGCAGCGATTTGAACTCGGGTGTCGGAATCTCTGCCGGCACGCCTTCCTGGTATGACTTCAACCAGACCTTTTCCACGTTACCTCTTCCGGCGCGGCCCTGTTCCTAGTCATTGCTCGCGTGCTGCCGGGCATGGTCGGCCAGGGCCTGGCGAATGAGCGGCCAGGCATTGTCGAGCAATATCGATTGCGCTCGGGCATTCGGATGAATGCCATCGTCCTGCATCAATTCCTCGTTCAGGGCGACACCCTCCATGAAGAATTCAATCCACAGTACATTTAATTGATCGGCAAGTTCGCGGTACACGTTTTCGAAGGCGCTCGTGTAGCGCGGCCCGTAATTCGTGGGGATCCGTATGCCGAGCATGACCACCGCGGCCCCGCTGGCCTTGGTTGTCTCGATGATG